>ULKO01020786.1_pt1 | contig 9465 bp, 8 predicted proteins | sample 1951091 | NCBI WGS metagenome assembly ULKO01 (sample SAMEA4835494, study PRJEB28245) | human gut metagenome | biome: gut microbiome; material: fecal sample | place: Denmark | collected 2008 | reverse complement strand
AAAAGCGCATAGTTCTATATATGGGACAACTACTGGAACTAATTATACAATTGTGAACATTCCTCCATATACAACAGATATAACTGTAAGGCTTACTAATGTATATGCAGGTCATAAGATAAGAGGAACTACATTTGAATATGGCGACGAGACAAAACTTATAAAAGAGCTAATTGCAAAATCTTTACTGTCAGCAGTACTCAGTTCGTTTATAATAATAGTTGGATTTGGAATGATTATATTATGGATTTTCTGTAGAAAGAGAATTGCACAGACACAAGCACTGTTTTATTTTGGTATATTTGCAATGATTATAGGTGCATGGGCACTTAATGAGACTGATATTGCAACGATTCTTGTGGAGGACAGGAAGATAGGTTCACTGATAGGGTATGTACTGATTATGATGATACCTATTCCTTTTATGCAGGCAGAGAAGAATTTTTTCCAGATAGGGAAAAGTGTTGTCAATAATATCTTATGCGCCGTATATGCTGCGACATCTGTGATACTGCTTGTATGTCATATGACAGGAGTGTGGGAGTTTAAGAATAGCGTGTACATTATACATATGATGCTTGTTATGTCACTTGTATATTTCTGTACAGTTCTTATTAAAAGAGTGCGTATTAAAGGCTTTGACAGGAAAGTAAAAGCAAATATTATAGGTGCGGCTGCACTTGGGATTTCTATGATTGTTGATCTTATTGCATATTATAAAGGAATGCAGCAGACAGATGTTATAGGAAAGCTTGGTATTCTTGTATTTATTATTGTGCTTGGTTATGAGAGTATATCAGAAGTATATGAGAAGATTAAAGAAGGCCAGAAGGTGGATTTCTACAAAGAGATGGCTGTAACTGACACTATGACAGGGGTTTATAATCGCTTTGCATTTGAGGAGTGGGAACATGAAACCTCTGATTATGAAGGGTATTCTATAGTGACATTTGACCTTAATAATCTCAAGTGGTGTAATGATAATCTGGGGCATGCAGCAGGAGATGCCTATATACAGGCATCAGCCAGAATTATTAAAGAGATATTTGGCAGACATGGCAAATGTTATCGTATAGGCGGGGATGAATTCTGTACTGTAATTAATCAGAAGTCCCAAAAATTTGATAATGCAAGACATGTGAAGCAGCTAAGGGAACTTGAAAAGTATGTTGAAGAGGAACTTGAAATCAAAGGACTTAATGTGCAGATTGCATGTGGTTATGCCGAATATGATATAAAGACAGATAAGAACTTTGAAGATACGAGAAGCAGAGCTGATAAGAAAATGTATGAGAGTAAGAGAAGATTGAAAAGAGAGTAAATTATGGATAAATACGGAATTTTAAAGCATTATTTTGGGTATAATTCATTCCGTCCGGGTCAGGAAAAGTTAGTTGATGCTATTCTTGCAGGGCAGGATGTGTTAGGAATTATGCCTACAGGTGCGGGAAAATCATTATGTTATCAGGTGCCGGCATTGTTAATGTCCGGCATTACTCTTGTTGTGTCGCCACTTATATCGCTTATGAAGGATCAGGTTGGAGCACTTAATCAGGCAGGTGTACATGCAGCTTATATTAATAGTTCTCTTACAGATAATCAGATAACTAAGGCACTCGCATTTGCAAAGCAGGGACGGTATAAAATTATATATGTCGCACCTGAAAGGCTGGAAACCTGGGGCTTTCTTGATTTTGCCACGCATGTAGAGATATCTATGATTACTGTAGATGAAGCTCACTGTATATCACAGTGGGGGCAGGATTTCAGACCAAGTTATCTGAATATATTGTCATTTGTTAAGAAGCTGGCAAGGCGTCCTATAATAAGCGCATTTACAGCTACAGCGACAAGCAAAGTAAGAGATGATATATTGCAGATTCTTTCACTCGAAAGACCTGTAATACTAACGACAGGTTTTGACAGAAGCAATCTGACATTCAAGGTCAAGCATATTAAGGACAAGGATTCATATATACTTGACTACCTTGTAAGCCACAGACAGGATAGTGGAATTATATATTGTGCTACAAGAAAAAATGTTGAAAAAGTCTATGACATGCTTAATGCAAACGGACTTTCTGTGACTAAGTATCATGCAGGTCTCTCAGCAGAAGAAAGAAAAGAAAATCAGGATTCATTTATATATGATATCAAGCCAGTTGTTGTTGCAACTAATGCATTTGGAATGGGAATTGATAAGTCAAATGTAAGATTTGTAATTCATTATAATATGCCGCAGTGTATAGAGAATTATTATCAGGAGGCTGGACGTGCAGGAAGAGATGGAGAGGATTCAGAATGCGTATTGCTGTATTCTCCGCAGGATATTATGATAAATAAGTTTTTCATAGAACACAGAGAGCCTAATCCTGATATGGATGCAGAAGAACAGGCACGGCTTATGATTCTTGATAAAAGAAGGCTTAATGCAATGGTCGATTACTGCAAGACAACAGGCTGTTTAAGAGAGTATATACTTAAATATTTTGGAGAAAGACCAGACAATCCAGGGGGTGGAAGATACAACTGCCATAACTGTTCTAATTGTGTTGTTGATGAGGCAGAACAGGAAGCAGAAGAGGCTTATATGTATCCGGGAAATCGTTTCAGTGCACCTGTATCAAGGAATGCTGCAATGGTGGCAGACAGAATGAAGCGTTCTGCAGCAGCTGCAAAATCAGCATATGCAACGTCTAAGTCAAAGAAGCCGGAGGATGCACTTAATGACAGAGGCGTTATGTTGTTTAACAGACTGCGTGAGTTAAGAAAACAGATAGCTGTTTCCGTAGGCGTTCCGCCATATGTAATATTTTCAGACAGGACGCTTATAGATATGTGTCTTAAAGTTCCGTTTAATGAGGAAGAAATGCTGTCAGTAAGCGGTGTTGGTGAGAATAAATATGAGCGCTATGGCAAGGTGTTTATGGATGAAATATACGATTTTCTTGATGGAATGAAGCAGAATCTGGCAATATGAGATTAAAGTGTTTATGGACAGAAGAATGAATGGGAGATATGAATGAAGAATTATAAGATGATAATAACTTATGATGGTACAAGGTATTATGGTTGGGAACATCAGCCAACTACAGATATGACAATTCAGGGAAAGTTAGAATCAGTCCTTTCTGCCATGACAGGAACTGAGGTTGAGGTTATAGGTGCAGGAAGAACAGATGCTGGAGTGCATGCAAAGGGAATGGTAGCCAATGCACATATGGAAACAAAGATGAAGGAAGATGAGATATGCGATTATATGAACAGATATCTTCCAGAAGATATCTGTGTGCAGGAGGTTCGTGTTGCATCTGACAGATTCCACAGCCGTTACAATGCACAAGGGAAAACTTATTGCTATACATGTTATGTTGGGGATAAGAAGCCTGTATTTAACAGAAAATATGTCAATATAATTGAGGGTAAGCTGGATGTTGAAGCCATGAAGAGGGCAGCAGATATACTTACTGGAGAACATGATTTTGCATCATTTTGTGGCAATCCCAAGATGAAGAAATCGACAGTCCGTGAGATTTATTCAATAGATGTTTCTTTAAAGGGTTCATTCCTTAATCTTACATATCATGGAAGCGGATTCCTACAGTATATGGTAAGAATATTAAGTGGTACACTTCTTGAAGTTGGACAGGGAAAGAGAACACCAGAGAGTATGTATGAACTTTTAGAGGAGAGAAACAGAAGCCTTGCAGGTGCAACTGCGCCGGCAAAGGGACTGTGTCTTCTGAAGGTTGACTACTCGAAGGAGGCTTGATAGTCCGGACGCCGTACAGTAACTGTGGAAGGGGGTGTGGTGTCCTTAGGTATCTGCCCTCAGGATTCTTATGTCTAGTGAAACTAAATGCCGCATTCTGCTGAGTTTTTTATGTGGCTTGTAATCAAACGCGCTTCGCTTGAACGAGATTACAAGCCACAATCTTTAGCAGATTGCGGCATTAACTTTCACACGACATAAGAATATTCGGGCATACACCTAAGGACACCACACACCTATCCCACAGTACACTGTACGGCTGACTTTTTCTTCTTCAAGTAGTCAGCCTCCGGACGAATGCTCGCCTGCGGCATTGCATTCTGGGTGGGGTGGTGGCTTTGAGATTGGGAGATGTTATGCAAGACCGATTTATGCCGAACCGTGTGTAAGTTAATGCCGTTATATACAAAAAGTGCTGTGTAAAAATCTCGTTCAAGCGAAGCGCGTTTGATTTTTACACAGCTAAAAGACATTGTATATGACGGCATTTACTTACACTAGGTGCAGGCATCCATGAGGTCTTGTATAACATCTCCCAATCTCAATGCCCACCTTTGTACTAATTAAAGAACCTTCGACAAGAAATCCTTCAATCTCTCGCTCTTAGGATTGCCAAAGAATTCTTCCGGAGCCCCCTCTTCATTGATGACTCCATCGTAGAAGAACATGCATCTGTTGGCAACTTCTTTTGCAAATCCCATCTCATGAGTTACGACAATCATTGTCATTCCTGATGCGGCAAGTTCCTTCATGATTGCGAGAACCTCACCAACCATTTCAGGATCAAGTGCAGATGTTGGTTCATCGAAAAGCATTATCTCAGGATTCATTGCAAGTGCTCTTGCTATAGCAACTCTCTGCTTCTGACCACCACTCAACTGGTTAGGATAAGCATCGGCTTTGTCAGAAAGTCCTACTCTTGCAAGAAGTTCATCAGCTTTCTTATCAGCTTCTTCTTTGCTCATAAGTCCAAGCTTAGTAGGAGCAAGAGTTATGTTTCTTCTTATAGTCATATTAGGGAAAAGGTTAAAATGCTGGAACACCATTCCAATCTTCTCTCTTAATTCATCCACATTTACACTCTTATCTGTAAGATCCTGCTCATGGAATAATACATGACCTTCTGTAGGAGTTTCAAGAAGGTTAAGCGAACGTAAAAATGTTGATTTACCGCAGCCAGATGGTCCGATAATTGCAATAACCTCTCCTTTGCGGACTGTTGTATTGATTGATTCTAATACAACATGGTCGCCAAAAGATTTCTTCAAATCTTTAACTTCAAGAATGATTTCGTTAGTATTATCGCTCATTGTTTCTTAACCTCCTCTCAAGTTTCTTAACAAGCTGTGAAAGTCCCATAACCATTACAAGGTAAATGATAGCAACACCGATAAGTGGAAGCATTGGATCATAAGTTATGCTTCGGATAATATCGCCGCCTCTTGTAAGGTCGTTAAGACCGATGTAACCGCTGATAGATGTTTCCTTTAACAGAACAATGAACTCATTAGCAAGTGCTGGGAGAACATTCTTGAATGCCTGAGGAAGAATAACACTTATCATAGTCGTTTTATAAGAAAGACCAAGGCTTCGTGCTGCTTCAAACTGTCCGTTATCAATAGACATAATACCTGAACGGAATATTTCGGCAACATAAGCACCTGAGTTGATACCAAATGCAAGTATCGCAACAATAAGCTTGTCAATGTGTACAGAGCTGAATATTACATAATAGATAATAAGCAGCTGTACCATAGTTGGTGTTCCTCTGATTACAGTAAGATAAATGTTGCAAATGAAGTTAAGAACCTTCATGTGTCCTGTCTTATCATGGTTAGAACGGACAACTGCAATAAGGAAACCAATAACAACACCCATAAGTGCTGCAAAGAATGCAATAATTACTGTATTTAACAGACCCTTAAGAAGATAAGTGTATCTTGCTTCTTTGATGAAGTCTGTCTTGAACTTCTCAGCAAAACTCATGCCTGATGAAGAAGCATTGTCGTCACGGACAATAATAACCTGCTTAGAAGTTGTATAAGTAGTTGTGAAATCGATATTTTTCTTACGCTCATCAGTAACTGTCATACCAGCCATACCGAAATCAGCTTTACCAGAAGATACGGCAGTGATAATTGAATCAAATTCCATATCCTCAATTTTTAAATTCATTCCGAGGTAATCAGCAATAGCCTGTGCAATATCAGCGTCAATACCAATAATAGAACCCCCTTCATAGTACTCGTATGGCTTGAAGTAAGCATTTGTAGCCATAACAAGAGTTCCATTAGTACGGCTTATACCGTCTGGTGATTTGTAACCTGAAAATGTAGCATTATCGCCAACATAATCGTCAATAAGCTTCTGGATAGTTCCATCTGCCATAAGTACTTCAATAGCCTCATTGAGCTTTGCAGTAAGGGAATTGCCCTTAGCAACACAGATGGCATAATCCTCATTTGCAAATTCTTCTTCGAGAATTGTAAGGTCTGGATTAGCTTTAACAAATGCTAAAGCAGGCTGTTCATCAATAACAACAGCATCAGCTTTACCCTGCTTTAAAGCCTGTATAGCATCAGAACCTTTGTTGTATCTTGATACGGTTGTGCCTGAACCGTCAGTTTCGTAATCACTTACGAGAGTATCACCAGTTGTTCCTAACTGAACACCAATAGTCTTGCCTGCAAGATCATCTACAGAAAATACAGTGTTCTTAATCTTCTTGCCCTGACATGAAGTAAGAAGAACAGAAGAGAACAAAAGAGTGAGGGTCGCAAAAACCAGAAGGAATCTCGACCTGTACTTTTTAAAATTCATTAGTAACTCCTTTCCATGTGAACTGTGGTGTATACGGACGCTGCAAAGCGAATATATTTAGCTGTGGAGCACGCTTTCGCTTCTTGTCGCTAGCAACGGACACTAAGTTCACCGCAATTAGGCTTTCTTCAAAAGCCGCTTGCGGTTTACTAAGTGCCGGCTGCTCCAAAGAGCATCCACAGCTAAATATATTCACTTTGCGACTGTGTATACAACAGTTCAATATAATATATTTCATTAATTATACACACATAGTAGGGAAATTAGCAATTAAAATATTTGCGATTGAAGAAAATGTGAGCGTATAGATTGGGATTGGACGTTGAAGTAGTGGAATGCACGGAGGAAGTCCAAAAGGAATGGAAAAGAGTGGTGGATTGGACGTTGAAGCAGAGGAATGCACGGAGGAAGTCCAAAAGGGAAGAAATTGAGTGGTGGATTGGATGTTGAAGCAGAGGAATGCACAGAGGAAGTCCAAAAGGGAAGAAGCGGCGTGGTGGATTGGACGTTGAAGCAGAGGAATGCACGGAGGAAGTCCAAAAGGAATGGAAAAGAGTGGTGGATTGGACGTTGAAGCAGAGGAATGCACGGAGGAAGTCCAAAAGGAATGGAAAAGAGTGGTGGATTGGACGTTGAAGCAGAGGAATGCACGGAGGAAGTCCAAAAGGAATGGAAAAGAGTGGTGGATTGGACGTTGAAGCAGAGGAATGCACGGAGGAAGTCCAAAAGGAATGGAAGAAAGAGCGGTGGATTGGACGTTGAAGCGGAGGAATGCATGGAGGAAGTCCAAAGGAAGAAAATATGTACATGGGAACAGATGACAAGCAGGCGTCTGTTCCCACAGATTGAGGTTATTAGTTAGTCTTGCTGCATATGCCATTGCAAGGTCCAGCGCATGCACCAGAGGAAGTCTGACTGTTATTGCCATTATTACAAGAGTTCTGGCAGGCTGTGCTGTTAGTGTTAAGAGTGTCGGTGCAGTCACTCATGCAAGGCTTCTTGCAGTCTTTTTTTAAGTTACCTTCGCATGAAGGTGGACTTAAATCGAGAGGCTTGATGGCTCTGTCTAAGAGGTTGCCGCAAACGAACTTGATGCAGTCAGATTCTTCACCGGAAACAATACTTCCCTTAGGTGTTGAGATTCTGCCGGCACTTGTTACGCGGTATCCACAGAAGTAAAGGCTCTGTAAGATGAGAGTGAGACCTACAGTAATTTCGTCATCTGTAGTATCAAGACCTAAAAGCTTAGGTATTGCATAGAGGTTGAGTCCCTGGGTTACAACATTGGCAGATGACAAGAAACCTATACTGTTAAGTGCAGGCGTATAAACAGGTGGAGTTGCGTTATTCGAGTTGTAGGAAACTCCGTAAGGAGCGAATATTTCAAGGGTGACAGATGTCGGATTGGTATCTTCATCATAAGTTGCAGCAGTAGTTGAGTTAGGAAGGTAGACTGCCGTTGGGGTAAGAGTTGCTAATGCTCTGCATGACTCATCATAAAGCGTTACTGCAAATGTTACAGTAAGGTTGGCAAGTTTCACAGAGTAGCAGTTAGGCCTTCCGGCTATCTGGGTGATTTCAACATTTTCATCACCATAAGTGTAGGCTATATCTATAACACTGACTGATGCGTTGGTAGCTGTTGGATAAGTCGTTGAAATATCTGTGCCGACAGCGAATGTGGTACACAGATTAATACCTATCTCATCATAGATAAGAGGGGCAAGAATACTGAGTTCATCGGGGGAACCGCATATCGGGTTCGTGCATACATCAAAGCAGCCATTAGGCATGTTCTGCACAATATTGCTTACAATGCGGGTAGAACCACATTTGCTGCATTTACATTTAGCCATTATCTTTTCCTTCTTCGTTTCTTTACTACATTATATGTTCTATCTACATTCGCGTGACCATATAATAATATAAAAACGGGAGTGTCCTTTTATGGCAAATGTATACACAGCAGGCAGTGACAGACGGCTTATAATCTATAGCATATCACGATATATATTTTTGAGAACGGCGTACATAGACGGTATAGAACGCCCGATAATGCTTGTGTCAGACTTTTTGGACGGACTTTCAGATGTGGTGTTGGGAGACACAATATATTATGCATATCAGAACCAGAACGGAGATATTCTTGTTAAAAATGTGATGAACAATGAAGCACTTTTTCATGTGAAAAGCAGCGAGAACCCAGATATGCACTGTCCACAGCTTGTAGTAAATAAAGACAGGTTAATGCTGTTTTATATGGTGACAAACCCGCTTACGGACAGACTGTCGCTGCGAGCTGTCTACCCGCTGGAAGAAGGTGACAGTCTTAATATTCCTGCGGATTGTGAAAATGTTGATATGTATGAAGTGTTTGGAATGCAGGGAAAAGCATTCTTGTATGTAGACAGTTTCTACGAAATAACATCAGATGGGAAATTCATTAAATGTCAGGATACAGACATGCTGATGCAGAATGAACAGAAAATATCAGAGTACAAAAACCAGCTTAATACATATATGCAGGAAAACAGACAGGCAATACAGACAATAAGCCAGCTTGAGGCAACAATAGAAAGTGTAAAGGCACAGTATAATGAACTTATGGAGACGGCAATTGCGTATAGGGATGAGGCAATTAAGTGGCGCAGTAAGTTCATATAGACACAAACTTTATATTATTAAGCCACCCGCCGCCACCTACCCCTCAGGTACAGCCTGGTCCATAGGGGCTGGAACGATTCGTTAGAATTGCGTTAATTTATCAGGTGGTGTTTTTGGCTTAATGTTTGCGTCCATTCGCAGATGAACATTTCTGTCATTGTGTCCGCCTGTGGCATACGCCCTCAAGGATTGCTGCACTTAGTGGGAGT
>ULKO01021203.1_pt1 | contig 9556 bp, 10 predicted proteins | sample 1951091 | NCBI WGS metagenome assembly ULKO01 (sample SAMEA4835494, study PRJEB28245) | human gut metagenome | biome: gut microbiome; material: fecal sample | place: Denmark | collected 2008 | reverse complement strand
ATAAAAATGAATCACGTCAAAACGATATGACGTTAATCCTCAATAATCAGTACCTGTTCATCTTATCACATTTCTGAGATAATCGCTCCAACAACATTTCTAAACATGAATTCGTACAATTCGCTCGATTTGTGCGATTCGTGTCACTTTATCCAGGAGGATCATCTCATGAATGCAAGGCAAAAACTTCATCAAATCCATCTTCAGGAATGGACCGTCAGATTTGCAGATCAGAAAGCCAGCGGCCTTACTGTCCGGCAATGGTGCGAACAGAATAATCTTTCTTTCCACACATATAACTACTGGAAACATCTTCTCAAAGAAGAAGTTGTTGAGCAGGCCCTGCCAGATATCGTTCCACTTTCACTTCCTGTTCTCTCAGACTCTGGCTCTTCATTAGAAACAACAGTGCCTGATGTTCGTTCTATTCGTGCGAATCGCTCGATTCGCTCAAATAACTCTAATGTACAAATGCAGATAAACAGTATTTCTATCGAAATAGATTCATCTGTTTCCGAAGAGTTTCTCTATAAACTCATCAGGGCGGTGTGCCATGCTTAAAGATGCCGACCACAGTTATTTTGCCGGTGTCTATATCGTCTGTGGATACACAGATCTCCGCTTCGGGATCGATTCGCTGGCTGCCATCATCGAACGCAGATTTCATATGCATCTGTTTGTACCTAACACCCTCTTCCTTTTCTGTGGCAGGTCTTCCACCAGGATCAAGGGGCTTCTCTGGGAAGGCGATGGATTCCTGCTCCTTTACAAACGTGTAGAATCCGGTCATTTCACATGGCCGCGTTCTTCCACAGAACTCAGGTCTTTATCTGCTGAACAGTTCCACTGGCTGATGCAGGGCTTTGCCATTGATCCTATCATCCACGATATCACACCTGACACTTCCGTCTAATCCTGATATTTTGTGCAAAACAGAGAACTTTTTTCCAGTTCCCGAACATGTTTTCCATGTGCTGTGCACAGCTTCCAGACGCTTTTTAATCATCATTAAAAAGTGTCTAAAGCTCTGTACGGCACTTTTTCTTTTTAACTGTGTCCCATTTCCGGGATCCTCATATTTCCTTTCTCCTGCCTTTCAGCCATAGTCATTTTTACCTTTCAGCCGCTTTTATAAAGTGTCCTTTTTTCACCACTTCTGGTATAATGTTCTTATTAACACAGGAGGTGGCACAGCATGATCCACTTATCAGATGAACAGTTAAATAATCTCGGCAAAGAAGCCCTCGTTGTTATCGTATCTTCTTTACAGGATCAGCTCCTTGCCCTGCAGTCCCAGCTGGATCATGCCAACGCTCAGCTGTCCGATAATAACCGCCAGATCGAACTGCTCACAGAACAGATCCGCCTCATGAACCAGCGGTTCTTTGGCCGTAAATCTGAATCTGCCGTATCTGAAGTTGATGGTCAGCTCTCCCTGTTCGATTCCTTCAATGAGGTTGAATATCTGAAACAGGATCCTTTAAAAGAACCTGAGATCACTGAAGTGATCATCCCGTCTTACCACCGTAAAAAAGCTGTCGGCAAACGTGAATCCGATCTGTCCGGACTTCCGGCACGCATCATCGAACACACTCTTTCTGACGAGGAACTGGCAGTAAAGTTTCCTGACGGTTACAAGGAACTCCCTGAGGAAGTTTATAAACGCCTGCACATCATTCCGGAAACATTTATCGTGGATGAACATCACGTCCATGTCTATGCCTCCAAAAGTAATGACGGGACTATCCTGAAAGCTCCAAGACCAAAGGATCTTTTCCGTAACAGTATCGCTACCCCTGCACTGGTCGCTTCCATCATCAATGGCAAGTATACAAATGCCCTGCCTCTGGAACGACAGTCAAAGGCTTTTAAAACAAATGGTATCCAGCTTTCCACAAATACCATGGCAAACTGGGTGATCAAAAGTACTGATGTATATCTGTCCCTGATCTATGACCGGCTCCATGAACTGATCTATGACAGTAAGGTCATACATGCAGATGAGTCACCGGTAAAAGTTATGCGGATCGATCATGCAAAGATCAAAAACGGCAAGAAGACTTACATGTGGGTCTACCGAAACCGGCCGCTGCGCGGGGCTCATCCCATCGTCCTCTTTGACTGGCAGCCTTCCCGTCATTCTGACCATCCGCGGGAATTCCTGAAGACATTCTCCGGAACTGTGATCACGGATGGATATCAGGTCTACCATAAGCTTGCAAAAGAACGCCGTGATCTTAAAGTAGCAGGCTGCTGGATCCACGCCAGAAGACCTTTTGCAGAATTCATAAAGTCTGTCGGTCAGGACACTGCCAGAGGATCGATTGCCCAGGAAGCATATAGCATGATCACAGAGATCATGCACATCGATAATACTTTTGATGACCTCTCTGTTACAGAACGTAAAAAGCAGCGTCAGCTTGTTCTTTCAGAAAAAGTGGATGCTTATTTCGCATGGGCAAAACAGAAGTACTCACAGGTAACTCATAACAGTACAATGGGAAAGGCTCTCGCTTACAGCATAAATCAGGAAGAATATCTTCGTGTGTTTTTATCTGATGGGAATGTCCCGATGGATAACAATTATGCAGAACAGGCAATCCGGCCTTTTACCATTGGCCGCAAGAACTTTGTAATGATCGAATCTTCCAATGGTGCAAAGGCAAGTGCGATCCTCTACAGTCTGGTTGAAACAGCAAAAGCAAACATGATAAATACTTTCGAATATTTCAATCTGCTGCTTACTGAGATTCCTCAGCACATGGATGACAAAGATCTCAGATTTATTGATGATCTCCTTCCATGGTCACCCAGAGTCCAGAAAGAATGCCCCAGTCGACACAAAAAGTCTTAATTTTTCAATGTGCCTATCTATTCTGTAAAATCTGCTCAATCCCCGCATTTTAGCGGGGATTTTTGATACCCAGTACTCATGTTTGAGGATTTACGATATGACAATCGAAAGTCAACAAGATTCAAAAAAAATCAAGAAAATAGACGAAGGCTATCAAAAAATATATCAAACCTATATAAAGGAAACTGATGCAGAATATAGAAAAGACTATAATGCAAAGGGGTATAGCTATATTGTTACCTACGAAGATGAAACGCAGATTAGATATCTAATGTATGATCGTGATAATCAAGAAGGAACAAAGACTCAATATGTGTATTATAAAAATATAAAAAGTACAGATGGATCATGGAGTATGATGGATGCTGAAATTTTAGATATGTACCAGTATGATTACGAATCAAAAGAGGTAAAGGATTTACAAAAGACTTCCTGGTAAATTTAAAAAGAGATCCATTGAATATGAATAGTTACTACATCTCTGGAAAGCCTTGATAAGGTTTTTCAGAGATTTTTCTTTTTATTGGCTACATCTGCCAGTTGGCTACTATCTGGGACTGTTGTTCCGTTGATAAGATTTTCAAGTTGTTGTGCGACTTCGGCTTGTTTGTTTGGATACAGATGACTATAAGTATTTAAGGTTTGAAAGAATTGTAGAGCAGATGAAACAGGCACAGGGGATCACGGAACAGTTAAAGGCAGAAAATCAGATGGAATGGGTAGCGAGAATGAACAATATATAATCGTGTGCAAGGGAGATTGTGGATACAGAGATGGTTTATCAATAATGGAAATAAAATGAAGGAGAAAAGGCGGCAGTTTAGAAAGGCTGTTGCCTTTTAGGAATTGTTGTTTATTTGTTGTTTTTTATAAGCTATACTATAAGGAAAAGATAACATTAGAGCCAGAGGTGAAATTTATGAACTATAAAATTTTAATGGTTGATGATGATAGAGAATTGCTAAAAATGCTGAATCAATACTTTACATTGAAGAATTATACGGTAATGATTGCAGAAAATGGCATAGAAGCAATGGAAAAGATAAGTGCAAATCCCGATATTATTTTATTGGACGTAAATATGCCGGGAATGGACGGAATTGAAGTGTGCAGAAGAATCAGAGATATGGTTTCCTGTCCGATTATTTTTTTGACTGCAAAAGTAGAAGAACAGGATCGAGTAATGGGATTGTTGTCTGGTGGTGATGATTATGTTTTAAAACCATTCAGTTTGAAAGAATTAGATGCTAGAATTATTGCCCATTTGAAACGTGAAGAACGTTTACATAGGAAAAAAGAACAAAGGTTTTATGGAGAATTAGTGATTGACTATGCCAGTAAATGTGTACATATTAAAGGGAATGCTTTAGAGCTTACGAAATTAGAGTATGAGATCATAGAATTTTTGTCTATGAACCCTGAAATGGTATTTGATAAAGAACGAATCTATGAGAAGATTGGCGGATATGATGCAGAAGGGGACAGCCGGGTGGTTACGGAGTTGATTCGCAGAATCCGCAAGAAAATGAAAATGTATTCGGAACACGAATATATTGCAACGGTATGGGGGAGGGGATATAAATGGGCAAAATAAAAAATCTTTCGTTAAGGAAAACCATTGTTTTGTATATGATAATTAGTTTAATAATTAGTTTTTATCTTTCAGCACTAACTATGCGAATAGCAAGCACAGTACAAAACAACATTTGGTGGAATTATGTAGACCAAGAAGAATATTTTGAAATGGCTGAAGGGGATGGTAGAAGGTATTTGCCAGATGTTCCGAGACCACATTCTTATGAAATGAAAGAATTTGATTATCATGTATCGGAAATATGTGATTTTCTTCAGACATTTACAGTGCTTATCGTATCTGTTGCAGGGAGTATTATAGCGGTATTTCTTTTTTATAAGCATAAACTGAAATGCCCTATCGAAGAATTAGAACTGGCTTCCCGACAAGTTGGTCGAAATAATTTAGATTTCCATATCACTTATGAAAATGAAGATGAGATGGGCGGATTGTGCAAAGAGTTTGAACGAATGAGAGGACAGCTGGCAGAGAATAATCAACAGTTATGGAAAATGCTTGAGGAAGAAAAGGCTTTGCGGGCTGCCATTGCACATGATATACGTTCTCCGCTCTCTGTGCTGGAGGGGTATCAGGAAATGCTTTCAGAATATCTTCCGAAGAAAGAGATAAATATGGAGCAAGCCTTAGAAATGGTAAATGAAAGCAAAAAACAGATTGAACGTATGGATATCTTTGTGGAAACTATGCGAAAGATGAGCAGTTTAGATACAAGGGAGTTAGTAGCAGAAGAAATTACCAGTAAACAGGTAGAAATAGACGTACGGGCAGAGATGAACGTGTTTAGGAAAAAATTTGGAAAGCTATATGAATTAGAATGTTCGGAAACAGAAGAAAAATTTTCAGGAGATAAGGAAGTGATTTTAGAGGTTATAGAAAACCTTTTGTCAAATGCCTTTCGTTACGCCAAGACAAAAGTGGAAATGGAAGTGTTTCTTACCTGTTCTGAATTACAGATCAGAATAAAGGATGATGGAGTGGGATTTACAATAGATAAGCAAAAGGCAACAGAGCTTTTTTATCAGCAAAATGTGAAAGACAGTTTGAAACATTCAGGAATGGGCATGTATATCAGCAGATTGTATTGTGAAAAGCATGGTGGTCAGTTACTGATAGAAAATGAAAAACAGAGTGGAGCTGTAATAACAGCAGTATTTCATCGGATTGCATGAGCGGTCCGATTTTTTTATGCTGTTGTCTTTTTGTTGTGATTTATATTTTATGATGTCTATAACGAAGGAAAGGAGGAATACGTATGATTGCTATTTTTAAAAGAGAGATTAGGAATTATCTAAAGCGACCGTTATTTTGGGTAGGTGTTCTGCTTGTGATTTATGGTGTGTTTAATGCGACAAGTCCATATTTAACCACACATTATCTTACAACGGGGGAGGAAATCATCAATGATCAGTCCAACACTTCGGTTGAAGGAGAAGTGTATGAGGGCTATATTCCAGCCACGCCTGAAAAGCACAGAGAGGTATGGCATGAAAAGGTAAAAATAAAATTAACGGATGTGTTTGGATTGACGGATTCAGAAGCACAGAATGTCATTGAAAAGCTGGAAAGCATGAATTTAAAAGAGGCCTATGCGTATTTGGAGCAGGAATATGACTGGTACGGGGCAAGGTATTTATACGAGGACAGTACGTATTATAAGGGAACGGCAGAAGAAATCAACGCATATCTAGATAAAAAATTGGAAGATAAGACATTTTCTTTTTATTACGCAAGAAAATTTGCTGATTTTGCGGGTCTGTATATGGTGTTTTTTGCAATTATTATGTTGGCGGTTTTATTTTTACAAGATACAAAAAAGCATACTTATGAATTGTTGCATACAAAGCCTGTGACTGCCGGGAAGTATGTAATGGGAAAAGTGAGTGCAGGATTTACAATTTGTTTGCTTGTGCTAACTATTTTGAATATACTGTTTTGGGTATTGTGCCGCATCTATACAAAGGATAGTGGATTTGAAGTGCGACTATGGGATTTTGTGGCTTCTACGGTACTTTATATATTGCCTAATATGCTGATGATTGTGAGTATATATACATTGATTTCACTCATATTTAAAAATCCACTTCCGGGTGTACCACTTTTGATTCTTTATATGGTGTATTCCAATTTGGGCGGAACTAATGCAGAGGGAGTTTACGGATATTGGGGCAAACCTTTGGCAATCATGGTACGATTTCCGGGGCAGCTTTTTGATACGACACCGCCCCCGATGGCGCTCTTAAATCAAAGTTTTCTTATTATTGTATCGGTAGTAATTATACTGATTTCGATACAGATTTGGAAGCGGAGGCGAATATAAATGAAGAAGGAAATGAAGATTGTTCTGCCATTTTATAAAATTGCTTATGCAGTATCCTTTGTTGTAATTTTAAGTGTGATTCGTGCAGTTGTTTTCACGTATGAAATAGGACTATCCATAGAGCCGCCTTTTGCGATATTGACTGCTGTTTTTTGTGCAGATACTTATGTGCAGGAAATTACAAGCAACCGTTCCGAAGTTCAGAGACTGTATCAGATAAAAAAGAGAATCTATTCTATTATACAGAGACTGATGATACAGGGAACTTTTTTGCTGCTGCTCGCTGTTCTTGGATATGGATTGTTTTTTGCGTTTCAGAAACCAATTACACATCCAGTAACAGAAAGTGAAATACTTCAGTTTATTACCTGTTTTGGGGCGATTGTAGTAACTATTTTCTTTTGGGGAATATTGGCTAATACATTGTCTATGCTTTTTCGCAATATGTGGATGGGAATTGGAAGCAGTCTTTTGATATGGGTAGCAACAAATTCCACAGGTGGAGATAAACTTTTTGGAGCATGGAATCTGTTTTCTTATTCTTTTAGAGATATAGAAAATACTGCCGATATTACATGGCTGTATGGGAAAGGCTTGTGTATTTGTATCGGACTGATTTTGTTACTGGCATTGCCGAAGATCGTAAGAAAGAGAGGGTAAATTTATGAGTATTCATATTGAGGATTTAACGGTAAGATTTAAGAATAGTGTCACAGCAATCGACCATGCAGATTTAGATATACCAAATGGGATATTTGGACTATTGGGAGAAAATGGAGCGGGAAAGACAACTTTGATGAGAGTTTTGACCACTGTGCTTAAACCTACAAACGGAATGGTTACATTAGACGGAATTTTGTATAGCGAAGGAAACTATGAAAAAATCCAAAGAAAGATAGGGTATTTACCACAGGAAATTGAACTGTATCCTAATTTGACGGTTCAGGAGTGTTTGGAGTATATGGGAGATCTGGCAGGTGTTCCGAAAGCAGAATGTAGAAAGCGGATAGATTATTATTTGAAAAAGACCAGTCTTATAGAACATCGTAAGAAGAAAATGAAGCAGTTATCAGGCGGTATGAAGCGACGGGTAGGATTGGTGCAGGCGCTTTTAAATGAACCGGAATTTTTAATTGTGGATGAGCCAACTACCGGTTTAGATCCGGAGGAACGTATTCGCATCCGCAATTTGTTAGTAGATTTTTCTGAAAACAGAACGGTTTTGTTTTCAACTCATGTGGTAGAAGACTTAGCTGCCACCTGCAATCAGCTTGCAATTATGCATAAAGGTCGATTTCTGTATGCGGGTTCTATGAAGAATTTGACAGAAGAAGCACAGGGGAAAATCTGGATTTGCAAAGTACCTGATGAGAGAAAAGCAAGAGAAGTGGAACAGAAGTATCGTATTACATCTAAACAGTATGTTGAGGGGGGATTGCAGTTAAGAGTGATTTCTGAAATACAGCCAGAATTGGAGTGTATGTCAATTCCTGCAACGTTGGAAGATGCTTATATTTATGTGACGAATCAATACGAGTAGATAAAGCACCATCTGATGCTTTACTACCAGTTGCACGTTGTTCGCTTTGAATATTTGTGGAGAAAAAGTATGTATTATTTTAGCTTTCTATAAAACCTATAAACCAGCCATTTATATCCTGCCCGTTCACTCGTCCGGTTCCGGTTTTTCCATAAATTCTCCATTTTCAGAGGCGGTAAGATGGATGGAATTTTTGACGGCATGAATATTAGCAGGAGTAAAGTTGAAGTTGTTTCGATATAAATTTTTCAAAAGTTCAACTTGTTCTACTGGTGAAATCTTTAAGGATGACTGCATCCAGTAGGAAGAGAAATCTCCGGATATATTTTTATTGCCATATCCTATTTGCTGAAGGTATGAATTTATAGTGGAAGATCCGAGCTGCTTGTCGATTGATTCAAAATACCAGTTTGTATATATCTTTTAAAAGGTATATGATTAAGAAAAACGGCAGGAGGTATCTGAATGAAATCACATAAATATTGGTCTATCGGTGCACTGATTACAATGCTTGGAACTTTTTATACAGGTTATAAGGGATCAAAAGAAGGCCATAAGTACTTTGCAGCAAGTTCTTTGCTTTGCATGATTATGGCTATTTATACAGGACACAAGATGATTTCTGGTAAAAGTAGGAAGAAAAAAGAAGTTTCAGTAGAGAGTGTTGAAGATTAAAAAACAAAATATTTTAATAAATAACGCCGGTGCGGGATTTTTGATATCCAGTACTGGCGTTATTTATTCTACAGGGGCTTGGGGGTGTAGCCACCAAATATACTATTCGTTTTCTGCTTCGGCAAGTTTGTTAAGGATCCACTCCCTATTGATAACTATTTCATCATCATCGCGGAGATCCTTGAAATCATTGCAGTGTGAAGAAGCAAATTCATACATATTGTCAATGTCAACTGCACCAGTAATCTCACCCTTATTAATGATTACAAGAATATTTGTTCCGTCGTCGTCGACAGCAAAGCGCAGTTCATCAAATTCTATATCGGGATCATTTTTGAGAATAGAATCTGTCGCAAGTAATTTAACAAGTTCCATTACCCTGTCATCTTTACCTGCATCAAAGATCTGGATCTTTTCAACGAGCTGATTTGCTGATGTCACAATCCGGTATAAGTACTTTTCGGTACGATAATCAGCCAAAGCATTTTTTTCATAAAATATTTCATATGTCTTCTTTACTTCTGATTCAGGAACCAGATAAATCATGACAAGATCTTCCATCTGGTGATAGAGTGT
>ULKO01022315.1_pt1 | contig 9716 bp, 7 predicted proteins | sample 1951091 | NCBI WGS metagenome assembly ULKO01 (sample SAMEA4835494, study PRJEB28245) | human gut metagenome | biome: gut microbiome; material: fecal sample | place: Denmark | collected 2008 | reverse complement strand
AATAAACAAGTACAGAAGAAACGCTGAATACCGTTACAAGAGTGTAAATTGCACCTCTTGCAACAGATTTATATTTTTTGTCTGAAGCTTTGCCTAAATACTGCACCGCAAGTCCCGTAAAGAATGCTCCGAGTATTATAAGCGGTACTGCATATCTTATGTTTTCTGTACATACAAATGGGAATTGGAAACAGAAAATATAATATGATACAAAGAATACTGCATATATCAAAGCAATAAATATTTTATGTGCATTGTTAAGGGCTGAATTTTTCCTTTTACAAAAAGCATAAATCATTGCCGCAAATCCGAATATTCCGATAATAACCGCAGACCAGAACAAAATAATGTTAAACCCTGCAATTGTCGGATAATTGTTTGTGTTTATAAGTTCGTCAAACATTGATGTCTTGAACAATGCCACAAGCGGGTTGTACTCGTTATATGACGCACCGTAGGTGACAAACTGATCGCCTACATTTGCATACTGATTTAAACCGAAGTCAAACAGTCTTTTTGCATACGGCAAGTTTCCGATATACTGGTCGCTTGTAATTGAAAGTGCCGGCACATAGGTAAGCGGTACTCCGAATTTCAAAAGATTTCTTACCTGCCACCACAGTGCAAGAGGCGCACACACAACGCCAAAGCACAGAAATTGAACGAGGTACTTTTTAAAGTCCTTTAAATTCTTAAAGAAAACATATAAAAATACAAACGCAATTGCAGGTGCTACCATCCATACGGAAAGCTTTGTCATCATTCCCAAGCCAACACAAAGAGAAATTGCCATAATTCTCGGGAAAGTCGGATTTTTATACCAATAAAGCGTATTTAAAACAGCCGCAAGCATAAAGGCAATCGAAAGAATATCGTTGTTTACGCTGCCTGCCATTATGTAGAAAGTGGGACAGAAAGCCACTATTGCGACTGCACATACAAGACCTCTGCCTTTCAAACCCAATTGTCTGAAAATCTTATATGAAAGAACCATACAGATTGATGAATAGAAAAGTGTGAGAATCTGCACATTTTCGCCTGCAGCATAGTAATCTATACCTAAAAATGTCTGCAAACGCATCCATAATGCCGCTATGATATGGTGGAACGGAGGATGATAGAACTGCCAGTAATTTCTTACATCAAAATCAGGCAGATTAAAGTTTTCGTAAAAATATCTTATATATCCGCAATGACCTATTTCCATATCGAAATTGCCGACATCGTGTTGTCTTACCGAAATATCGGTATAAAGCACATAGGCAAGCCTTAACACAAAACCGAGTGCAAAAATCACAACCACAAAAGCCTTATCCGTCAGTCTGTCTGTACAGGCAAGGTAAATAAGCACAAGCGCCGACACAAGCAAACCGTAATTCAGAATATGAAAAGCCGTTGAACCTTTCATAAGTATTATTAAAAACAGCCCTATCGCACCTGCAAATGAGGCGACAGACATAAACAAAGCCATCTTTTTTCTGCTGTCGTCATCGGTTGTGTTTTTTGAACTGAAATAAATTCCGACAGGAACTCCCGCAAATAATACAATGAGCATAGGAACAATCGCAAATATCGGCAAAAGACTTCCGAATGATGTGCTCGTTGTAATAACCGTGCTTGCAAGGCACAATATTGCAACCGCAATGTACGGATGTGAAGTTACAAATTTTATAAAACCGCTGCAAGGATGATTTTCCCTTTGTACAAGGCTGTGCTCATCCTGCACCAAATGGTTAGGTTTAAATTCCATCAGATTACCTCCAAAACCGATTACTTTGTTTCGTGGTATTCTTTTTCGGTATTTACATTCCAAATTGTGCCCTTGTCTGTCTTGCCTGCCTTTATAGCTTCTGCGGCACGGATAGCGGTAAGCATAGAGTGGTCCATATTATTGTAACGATGCTGACCGTTTCTGCCGACGCAGTAAAGGTTTGTGTATGTATCAAGATACTTGATAAGCTCGTCCATTTGAGCATAAGTATCAAAATAAGCGGGATAAGCCTTTTTGATTTTCTCACGGTGAGAGTCGAGAACTTCGCTTGAACTGATAACGCCCATTGATTCAAGTTCTTTTGTAGCAAGCTTAATGCACTCTTCATCGCTTAAATTCCAGAAATCGTCACCCTCGGCGCAGAAATATTCAAGTCCGATCCATACTGTATTTTCCGGGTCTTCCACCATATACGGCGACCAGTTGTTGAAAATCTGAATTCTGCCGAGTTTTACGCTGGTTTCCTGAACATAAATCCAGCAATCGGGTACGATATTGTTAAGAGTTTTCATCTTGGTTTCATTCTTAAGGTTAAGTTTATTAACAAGAAGTCCGACCGTAACAAAATCTCTGTAAGGAAGATTCTCTGCAATATACTTAATCTCCTTTGAAGGCTCATCGCCTGTCATACCTGCAACAAGGTCTTTAACAGGCATTGACGATACAAAAATATCGCCCTCAATAGTCTTTTCGCCTTCGGGAGTATTGCAAACAACGGCTGTAATCTTGCCGTCTTTGCATACAATATTCTTTACGCTGTGATTTTTAAGAAGTTTTGCGCCTCTTTCAATCGCTCTGTCAGTAGCAATCTCCCAAAGCTGTCCCGGACCATACTTTGGGTACCAGAACTGCTCAATAAGCGAGGTTTCCACCTCTTTTGATGATTTTTTGCCGCCGAATGCCTTTGAGAACATATCCTTTAATACGGCTCTGATTGAAAGTCCCTTTACACGCTGTGAACCCCAATCGGCTGAAATTTCACTCGGATGTCTGCCCCACAGCTTTTCTGTATAGCCCTCAAAAAACATTGAATAAAGTACCTTACCAAAACGGTTAATGTAGAAATTCTCAAGAGAATCTTCAGGCTTTTTGAACATTACGGATTTAAGATAGCTGAAACCTGCTTTCATTGTGGTGAGAAAGCCCATATTTTTAATTGTTGCCGCCGACATTGTAACGGGGTAATCAAAGAAGTGCTTATTATAGTAAATTCTTGAAACTCTGTCACGCACAAGAATAACCTTGTCGTCCTTTTCGGGGTCAGGGCCGTTTTCAACCAGCGGCTTTTCTCTGCCGAGAATTTTATCGTCAAAAGACGGCTTGCCCTGTACAGGCATAAGCTCGCTCCACCAATTCATTACCTCGTCGCTCTTTGAGAAAAAGCGGTGACCGCCGATGTCCATACGGTTGCCGTTGTAGCGTACTGTCTGAGAAATACCGCCTATACGCTCTGTTTCCTCAAGTATAGTAACATCGTACTCGCCCTTTGTGTCTTTCAACAGCTCGTTTGCAGCTGTAATACCGGCAGGGCCTGCTCCAATAATAATTACCTTTTTCATTATTTTCCCTCTCTATTTCACAAAATTATTTTTTGCTTTTATCAAATAAAATGAACTTTCTGCCGCAGAAGTTCCATAAGAATACAACTACGGTAGATACAATCTTGCCGATGTGGTAATACTGAATACCCCAAAGCCAGAAATACTTTGTTTCGCCGTTTACCACAGCAGATTCGCCGCCAAACACAAGACCTGTCGCAAGCGGATTTTGGAAAAGCCAGATAATTGCGGCATTAATTCCGAGACCGATTACACCGATAAGTGCAAAGGCAAGAAATTCCGCAAATCTGTTTTTTATTTTTGAATTTTTAAATATCCAAAATGTACTGAGCAGGTAATTTACCAACAAACCCGCAACAAAAGAAACGGTTGACGAAACCACGGGATAAACCGAGAAAACCTCTGTTAAAAGCGTCATTACGCCAAAATCAACAACAAAGGCAAAACCGCCTACAAAGCAATACCTGAAAAACTGAATAAAAGTATTGTCGGTATCGCCGACAAACAAGCTCTTGATTTTCATATAATTTTCCTTTCGCACCGCAAAGCAGTGCTGTTTTTTCCGCACTAAGCTATTATATAATTTTAATTCAAATAATACAAAAAGTCAATCTTTTACGCCATTTTTATACAAATTAACAGCAAAAAAATAAATACCTCTGCAACCAAAACGCAACGGTATTTTGTGTTGAACGGATTTTATTTAAAATTATGATTTGCACTGTTAAGATTTTATAATCGCAACGGATAGTTTAGTGGTTTTCAAGCGTTGTCACTCGATTATCACTTTACTAAACCTTAATAAAAAATCAGGTCAGAGGTTATCACATTTTTACGACATTCTCTGACCGAACTTTTATAATTTTGATTGCGAAAAGTTATACTGTTACACGCTTTTTGCTTGTTTTTGCCTGTTTAATTTAAAATCTGTTTTGCTCCTTAACGGCACGCTCCATATCTCGTTTTGCAGAGCGTTTTGCCATATCCTCTCTCTTATCGTAAAGTTTTTTACCTTTGCACAGACCCACCTGCACTTTAACCTTGCTGTCTTTAAAATAAAGACTTATCGGTATAAGCGAATAGCCCGTCTGTTTTACAATACCAAAGAGGCGGTTGATTTCTTTTTTGTGCATAAGCAGTTTGCGCACACGCATTGGGTCACGATTAAAAATATTGCCGTGGTCATAGGGAGAAATATGCATTCCGTTTATGAAAATTTCGCCCTCAACTATAGAGCACCAACTGTCCTTAAGGTTTACTCTGCCTGCACGGATTGATTTTACCTCCGTTCCGCAAAGCTCAATGCCTGCCTCAAAAGATTCTTCAATAAAATAATCGTGATGTGCCTTTTTGTTCTGCGCTACTGTTTTTAATGAAGCCATTATATTTCACTCCTGCCTTCAAGAGCCTTTGCAAGTGTGTATTCATCGGCATACTCAAGATCTCCTCCGACGGGGATACCGTAAGCAAGTCTTGTAACCTTAACTCCGAGCGGTTTTAACAGCTTGGAAATATATAAAGCTGTTGCATCACCCTCTACGGTCGGGTTTGTTGCCATAATAACCTCTTTAACATCATCTCCGTTAAACCTTGCCAAAAGCTGTTTTATGGTAATGTTATCGGGGCCGATTCCGTTAAGCGGAGAAATTGAGCCGTGCAAAATATGATACACACCGTTGTACTCGTGTGTTTTTTCGATTGCTGAGGCGTCACGGGGAGTTTCAACCACACAAATAACCGACTTATCTCTTGCGGGATTTGCACATACGGGACAAAGTTCTTTATCCGTAAGATTACAGCACTCTGCGCAATAATGGATTTTTGTGTGAGCATCAGTCACAGCCTTTGCAAGTGCCTCTGCGTCTGTTTTTGACAGGTTAAGCACATAATATGCAAGTCTTTGCGCTGTTTTGTGACCGATACCGGGCATTCTTTCAAACTGCTCCACCAATACTTCGAGGGGAGCAACATTATAATTAGACATTATTAAAACATTCCCGGAATGTTAAGTCCGCCTGAAATAGTTTCCATTGTGTCTTCCTTTTCCTTACGGGCAGCTCTTAAAGCCTCGTTTGTAGCTGCAATAATAAGGTCGGAAAGCATCTCTACATCTTCGGCGTCAACAACATCAGGAGAAATATCAATCTTTGTGAGTTCCATCTTACCTGTTAATGTTACGCTTACTGCGCCGCCGCCCGATGTAGCTGTGTATTCTTTTGCCTCAAGCTCCTGTGAAGCCTGCTCCATATCGTCCTGTAACTTTTGAGCCTGACGAGCGAGCTGCTGAATGTTGTTTGCGCCACCGTTGCCGTAGCCCTTTGGTAATCTTGCTTTCATATTAAAAACATCCTTTCAATTACATATTTATTCTTGTGTTATTTCTACTCCGCTGCCCTCAAGGCTTTGCACAAGAGAGTTGAGCGGGTCTGTTTTTTCAACTTTTTTAGGTGTTGACCTTTTATAAGGTCCGAGGCTGTAATTTTTGCCTGTCAATTCAAGTAAAGTCTGCTTTATTTCTGTTCTTCTGCCGTTTTGTCTTAACAAATCAAACGCAAGCTCATTGTTTGTGTCAATCAAAAGGTAATTTCCGCTTTCGTAAGCTGTCGAACCTGCAAAGGCAGCCGCTATTGACCTTGAAACCGATTTCAGGCTGTCAACTACTTCTACCCATCTTGCAAAAGGCACTGCATTATCGTAAAGTTCGTCAAGGTTTACGCTTGCTCTCTGCGCAACAGGCTTAACCTCCGGTGCAGGCTTTGCAACAGGTGCTTTCTTGTGCTCCGGTTCGGGTTTTGCAAACGGTTCTTCAACTTCGTTCTGTGTATTCGGTACACTTGCCGATTGCGCAGCTTCCGCCTGTACGCTCTGCTGTGCAGGCTGTGCGTAATTTACGGTAATTCCACGCTTTACCGCTTTTTCAAGTGCAGTAACTCTTGCGGTCAATGCCTCTACCGTGCCGTCAAGTTCGGTTGCCGACAGCTTTACAAGAGCCATCTCAAGCTCTGTTCTGTCGCCTGTTCCCCTGCCCATTCGCTGATATGCCCTTGAAAGCACATCCATATAGAAAACTATATCTGCAAGCGAAAGATAATCCGACTGCGTAACCGCCTGCTCAAACTCATCGTCCGACATTATCAGAATATCTCTCGGATTTTTGATTGTTTTAATAAGCATCAATGCTCTGAAATGTTCAACAAGTTCATCACAAAGCCTTGCCATATCCTTTGACTCGGAATACAGCCTGTCTATTATCTCAAGCGACTTTGTGGGATTCTTGTTAATTATAGCCGTTGCAAGTTCAAAAAGATATGTTTTGCTTACAAGTCCCGCTGCATTGCGGACTACTTCCTCATCAATATGAGAACTTACGGCAAGACAACTGTCCAAAAGCGAAAGTGCGTCACGAAGTGCGCCGTCTGCAACAGATGCAAGCATAAGCGCCGCCGACTCGGTAATCTCTGCATTTTCCTGCGAAACCACATACTCTACTCTGTCTGCTATCGCCTTAGGCGGTATTCTGTGAAAATCAAATCGCTGACATCTTGAACGGATTGTCTGCGGCAGCTTGTGAACCTCGGTAGTGGCAAGTATAAAAATTACATGCTCGGGCGGTTCTTCAAGCGTTTTAAGAAGAGCGTTAAAAGCCTCTGTGGTAAGCATATGTACCTCATCAACAATATACACCCTGTATTTGCACTTTGCGGGCTTAAACTGTACCTCGTCAATTATCTGACGAATATCATCAATTTTACGGTTAGATGCGGCGTCCATCTCGACAATATCAAGAATACTTCCGTCATCAATGCCCTTGCAGATTTCACATTCGCCGCAAGGATTGCCGTTTTGCGGATTAAGACAGTTTACAGCCTTGGCAAGAATTTTTGCGCAGGTGGTTTTGCCTGTTCCTCGTGAGCCTGTAAAGAGGTAAGCGTGGTTAAGTCTGCCGGACGAAACCTCGTTTTGCAAAGTCGAGGTAATATGCTCCTGTCCCGAAACATCGGTAAACACGGCAGGTCGCCACTTGCGGTAAAGCACACGGTACATACAAAACACCTCTCTTCAATAAAAAATGCAAGCCGTCAGCCGAATATTATACGGCATCATGCAAATAAGTGAACGACAGACTTACTGCATCGCATCGGCAATACTGCTTAATGCTGCTCGGTTCCCCGCCTGACATGATTCACAGACCCCAATCGTACAGGGCCTGCCGCTCACTTACTTGCACGCTTAACTGGCTTGCAATTACTTTGTAAGTATAGCATAAATTTTCAACAAAATCAATACCTTTTTAATAAAAATGCAAAAGGTCGGCAATTTCAACAATTACCGACCGAATATTTTTACATATAAATGTTATATTCAAATTTACTTTTTAACTTTTTCCTTATACATTACAGTAAATGCTCTGAAAATTATAGAGCCTACGCCGTTTGCGACAGATACTGTTAATATGTAAACAAACATTTTCGCAACCTGTTCAAGTGATGACGCTGCATAAGAAAAATAACAAATATCTGCAATACTGTGTTCAAAGCCTGCAAATATAAAAGCGGGAATACCGAGGAAAATACCGAGATATTTGCCGAGCGGACTGCTGTTTGCGCTGTAATTTTCTACAACAATATACATAATCATACCGCAAAAAATACCGAGAATAAATGTCTGCAAAAAATTCTGCGAAAGTTTATTTTCAGCAAGAACAATAGCTGCCTCGTTATATTTAGGGTTTGCAAACCTCAGCGGAACTGTTGTTATAAGGCAACCGACAAGGTTACCGAGCCAAATCATAAGGCAATTCGGATTATTTTTTGTAGGAATAACATAGCCGATTTTGCCTGTAAAAAGATTAAACCCAAAAGCACATATACCAAAAAGTCCCAGGCAGAACAAAATTGAACCGAATACTTTATTTTCAGATGAAATAAATGCTGTAACACCCAATCCAATCATCACGCCGGCAGGTACAGACTTTAAAAATGTGTTCCAATTACTCATATTATAACCCCTTGTTATATACTTTGTATAAATCCGAACTCAAAACGAGAGGTCACAGAAAAAACTCTGCGACCTCCCTAATTGCATTAACCGAAAGGTTTATTATTTATTTAATCCCTCGTAAACTGCAACTGCACATGCAACTGTAGCGCCTACCATCGGGTTGTTACCCATGCCGATAAGACCCATCATCTCAACATGAGCAGGAACTGAAGATGAACCTGCAAACTGAGCGTCACCGTGCATTCTGCCCATTGAGTCTGTAAGACCGTATGAAGCAGGACCTGCGCCCATGTTATCAGGGTGAAGTGTACGGCCTGTACCGCCGCCTGAAGCAACTGAGAAATACTTAACGCCGTTCTCAATAGCCCACTTCTTGTATGTACCTGCAACAAGGTGCTGGAAACGAGTTGGGTTAGTTGAGTTACCTGTGATAGATACACCAACATTTTCGTGCTGCATAATAGCTACACCTTCACGAACATCGTCTGCGCCGTAGCAACGAACAGCAGCTCTTTCACCGTCTGAGAAAGCTCTCTCTTCAACGATCTTGAGCTCTGATGTAAAGTAATCAAACTGTGTCTTTACATATGTAAAGCCGTTGATTCTTGAAATGATGTAAGCAGCATCCTTACCAAGACCGTTAAGAATAACCTTAAGCGGCTCTTTTCTTGCCTTGTTAGCGTTACGAGCGATACCGATTGCGCCTTCAGCGGCAGCAAAACTCTCGTGACCTGCGAGGAATGCAAAACACTTTGTTTCATCTCTGAGGAGCATTGCGCCGAGGTTACCGTGACCACGACCAACATTTCTCTGCTCTGCAACCGAACCCGGGATACAGAAAGCCTCAAGACCGATACCGATGCACTCTGCAGCCTCTGCAGCTGTCTTTACGCCCTTCTTAATAGCTACCGCACAACCAAGTGTGTAAGCCCAACCTGCATTCTCAAATGCGATTGGCTGAACGCCCTTAACGATGTCATAAGCGTCAAAACCCTTGCTGTTGCAAAGCTCTCTTGCCTCTTCAAGATTTGCAATACCGTATTCGGCAAGGCACTTCTCAATTTTAGGCATTCTTCTTTCCATACTTTCAAATGTAACTGCCATTATAGTGTCCTCCTACCGAATTATTCTTCACGAGGGTCAATGTACTTAGCCGCATTATCAAAACGACCGTACTGACCGATGTTGTTTTTGTAAGCTTCGTTTGGCTCTACACCGTGACGAATGTCCTCAAGCATCTTGCCAAGCTTTACGAACTGATAGCCGCAAACCTCGTCATTCTCATCAAGAGCTGTCTTGAGTACATAGCCCTCGGCCATTTCCATATAACGAACGCCCTTAGCGTTTGTGCTGTACATTGTACCAACCTGTGAACGGAGTCCCTT
>ULKO01020590.1_pt1 | contig 9806 bp, 7 predicted proteins | sample 1951091 | NCBI WGS metagenome assembly ULKO01 (sample SAMEA4835494, study PRJEB28245) | human gut metagenome | biome: gut microbiome; material: fecal sample | place: Denmark | collected 2008 | reverse complement strand
TCACCGTGATATTCTTCCAGCAAAATCTCCAGACTGTCCATACGGCTCACCCCCCGCATCCGGTCATTGATCCGGTCATCAAAATTAATTCCGAGTTGATCCGCTATCTGTTTCCATGCCAGGAAATGATACCGGTCCGTATGGCAAATGACACCATCCAGATCAAATATTATTCCCTGATAGTTTTTCCTACACATGCAGACTGCCTGCCGTAATCAGTTTGCCTGACTTCCTGTCAAAGAGCAGGATATCCTCTCCACCAACTTCGAATTTCACTTCCTGTCCGATCTTGTATGCTGTATTTCCAAATACTACACCGGTCAGCAGAAAATCTCCGATGCGAAGCTTAATCGTGGATTCCATACCGGTGGGCATAGCACCGTAGATCACGCCGTCCAGACCTGCACCATCGTGTAATTGCAGGGCTTCCGGACGTACACCGATGACAAAATCCTCGTTGGTGATCACGGGAGCTTCCTGCAGTGCATAATCATCTTCATTCACTCTGGCAATATGATACTTGAAGACTTCATCCTTGTTGGATTTCTCCACGGCTTTCTTATCCTGCATTTTCTCTTTGTGACGGGCTGCCTCATCGGCTTCGTTCTTATCTCTCTCAGCGAACCATCTCTGCAGATCCAGGTGTTCTTTCGGAACAAACTTTGCCTTTCTACCGTCTAAGATTGTCACATCCAGGCTGCCGTTTTCATTCTGCACACCCCTGGCTTCGATAAAATTAATGGAAGGATTTCCTACGAAATCAGCCACAAACAGGTTGTTGGGTCTGCTGTACACGGTCAACGGTGCTTCATACTGCTGCAACACACCGTTGTTGATCAGGCAGATCTTCGTTGCCAGTGTCATAGCTTCCATCTGGTCATGGGTTACATATACGAAGGTGCTTCCGGTCTCCACATGCAGACGCTGTAACTCATATCTCATTTCCAGACGGAGTTTCGCGTCCAGGTTAGACAGCGGCTCATCCATGAACAATACCTGGGGTTCCGGCGCCAGTGTTCTGGCAATGGCAACTCTCTGCTGCTGTCCACCGGACAGTTCTGCCGGATAACGATTCATGAACATTCCGATCTTAACGATACGGGATACTCTGCGTACTGCCAGGTCAATCTCTTCCTTGGAATATTTTCTGACCCTGGTTACTACCTTGCCACCGGATACGACTTCGAATTTCTCGTTAAGTTCTTCCCCCTTTTCCTTATGACCTGCCAGGATGCTGTCCAATTTTGCAGTCAGTTCCTGCTTCTTTTGTTTTGATGCACTTTCTTTGTCAGCTGCCTCATGGAGCTTGTAATTATACAGCTCCTTTGCAGTATAGATAGAAATGGTGTAATTATCGATCAGCTTCAGATAGACCATATCCAGGTCTAATTTTCCCTTTTTATCTCTGCATTCCTCAATGAGTTTTACCAGCTCTCCCGGATTCTCCAGTGCCTTGATCATGCTTTTTAAAGCTTTGGCTTCCTCATCAATCACGGGAAGTTCTTCCTTGATATTTCCCAGTCCGAAGGAGATGTTCTGGTATACCGTCATATTCGGCCATAGTGCGTAGTTTTGGAACAGAAATCCGACTTTTCTCTTATTTGCGGGAACATTGATCCCCGCTTCACTATCGAATACCACCCGGTCTCCGATCTTGATCTGCCCGCTGGTAGGGGTCTCCAGACCGGCGATCATACGTAAGGTAGTGGTCTTACCGCAACCGGAGGGACCAAGCAGAGTGATAAAGGAATTATCCTCCATATCCAGACTCAGATCATCTACCGCATAGAATTTTCCCCAACGTTTTGTAACATGTGTTAATTTGATTTCCGGCATAGTTATTTACCTCCGATACCTTCATCCAGGCTGGACCCGGTCAGTTTATTTACCAAAGTGTTAAAGATCAGGATCGTTACGATCAGGATCAGGTTGATGGCGCTGGAGAATGCATACAGTCCCATCTCATCGAAATAATCCAGTGTCGTGGAGAGAATAAAGCCCTGCGTACATAACAGTAAAAACAGGGACAGCTCTCGCAGACAGGTCATGAACGGAAGCATATATCCGTTGATAATGGAAGACTTCTGGATTGGAATGATGATCCGCAGCATCCGCTTGTACCAGGGAATATCCTGGATGATGGCCGCTTCCTCGATCTCTCCCGACAGCTGCAGCATGGAGTTCAGTGCACTTCTGCTGGCGAAAGGAATGTACTTGATCACGCCTGCGATGATCAACAATGTGTAAGTATTGAACAGGTTGATCTTGTCATTGGAGAACAGGATGAAGAACGCTGCGCCCACTGCCAGGGACGGCATCAGGTACGGCAGGGATGCCACACCGTTGACGTAATTCGCCCACTTGCTTCTCCGGTTCTTGGATACCGCATAACCGATCAGGGTACCGATGGTACCTGCGATCAGAGCACAGCAGACAGCAACTAACATTGTTCCCTTGAATGCTCTCCAGATCAGCGGATTGTGAAGAATACCGGGCTGTCCGTACAGAGCACCGGCTCCGTTGTTATCCGTCAGCCACCACTTGGTGGTCAGAGCACCGGAATCCATGGTATACAGGAAACTGTAATCTCCCGGATTCGGAAGGAAAGTCTCCAGTGCGAAGGACAGGATCGGGAAAATACTGGTGAAGAAGGTGATGACGATCAGGATGACCGCGATCAGATATTTCCCGACTTTTCCTAAGTTAATCTTGGAGATCTGTCCGGATTTACCGGTAACCGTCGTATAATTCTTACGGCTCTTTAAACTCATCTGGTTCATTAACAGGATCGCCACACCGAAGATCATCATGATGATGGCAAGAATACTGGCTTCCCCGGTATACTTGGAGTTCATGGAGATATACTTGGTGGACAGAGTGGTCAGTCCCAGGTAGTGCGGTACGGGATAACTTCCCATGGCGCTTCCGAATACCAGCAAGATCGTGGAAAGAATCGCCGGTTTTACCATAGGTAAGGTAATGCGGAACATGGTCTTCCACTTCGGTGTATCCAGGATCGTCGCTGCTTCCTCCAGATTGGCATCCATGTTGCGGAAGATACCGCCGATCAGGATGTAGGCAAAGGGGGCGTAATGCAGTCCCAATACTACTGCACTGGGGAACAGCCCCAGGCACCACCATTTAGGCATCGTAATATTAAAAAGAGATGCCAGCAGTCCGTTGGAGGTTCCGGTGACTGCATTACTGTTGAATACATTCTGCCATACCACTGCCAGTGTCCACTGGGGCATGATGTAGGGGAAAATAAAAATGGAGCTTAAATATTTTTTACATTTTAAATTGGTCCTCGTAATTAAGAATGCGAACAAGCCGCCGAACAAAATGGAGATCAGGCAGGTAAATACTGCCAGAAGCACGGTATTTAACAGCGGTGTCCACAGATTTGTTCTCGCCAGTTTACTGGTGAACAGATCCGCATAGTTGGCAACGGAATACCCGCCTGCCTTTCCGGTAAGATGTGCATCGATGGTGCCCGGATGAATCTTGAAGGTATCCTCGACGATTGCCACGATCGGCGCCACTGTGGTAAAAGTAAGTACAATACCAAACAGAAGCAGAATGATATTTTGTGGCTTGGAGAAATACGTCTTGATCTTGTTCAGAACAATCACCATCTTGCTTGTTTTTTTTGTGGCACTCTGATTCATGGTTAACCTCTCTTCCCAATACAAGCTTTTGGTCCTGTAAACCATCCATCCCTGCGAATAAGAAAACTGCTACTTCCATGCAGGCATGATGTAGCAGATTTTCTTATTCTGACAGGACAAATAGTCACTTTTTTATATCATATATCACTCAGCAGTATACTTCGGTAACAGCTCGATCCAGCTTCCTACAGTGAAGGATACGGATGCACAATACTCAGGATCTTCCAGCACCAGTTCGCCATCGGTAGACCACCAGTCGAAGCCTCTGTCATTCTTGCTCTCGTATACAACATTACCGTTCTCATCATTACCGCCGGTGCTGTGCTGATAGGTAGCTTCGATTGCCTTTGCCACTTCAGGGTTAGCGGAATAACCGCCCATGTCTTTGCCCCATGCGCTGAAGCCGTCTTCCGTACAGGTCATGTATGCGATGAAAGCACATGCAGTCCAGGGCAGCGGGCTGTTATCGGTAACAAACAGATAATGGCAGTAGCCGTAGCCACCAATTCCCTTATAGCCATCCTGATAAGCGGCAACCTTGATATTGTTCACAGATACACCTGCGGACTCTTCTACGGAGCGCAGCTTACTGTATACTAACAGTCCACACTGATCGGTAGCGGAATCGGATACCAGCGTATTACAGATAGGTCCATCATCGGTCTGGGCATTGTAGCTGCCTACCCAGAGCTTGATCCATGCCAGGGCATATTTACCATCAGCGCCTAAGCCTAAATCATTTGCCTCGGATTCCATCTCATCAATCGTGGGTTGGAAGTAAGCCTGCTCATCAGCGGGTAATGCATTGAAAGCATCCTTTAACATGGCTGCGTATTTATCTTCGGTCAGCATGTACAGGAAATTCTTACCTACAACCTCGGAATCAATATCCATGAACAATGCGTGAGTTCCTTCCGCTACGAAGTCCCAGCAGTTGTCATATACTTTATCTCCGGTACAGTTGTATTCGAATACCTTATTCAGCGTCTGTAATGCCAGATAACCGTCCACCGCATCGGGTGTGGTTCCGTTAGCCTCTGCCCATTCCTTGGGAATGAACGTATCCAGTATTCCGGTCTGTGTCATCTTGGATTCGATCTGATTACCATCCTGGATCAGGGTCATTGCGAAGGTTCCTTCCGGCTTCAGGGAATCAGCGGTCAGCTGTTCAAAGATCTTGTTGTTCTTAGGCTGCTGCCAGTCAAATTCCATGCTGTAAGAAGGATCAATAGACTGCAGATACTCGATGAACAGAGGAAGTGCTGCTTTACCACGGCTGGAATTACCTACACCGTAAAAGGTCTTGCCGTTGGATTCTTCGATGGCCTTCTGTGCCAGTTCCTCCATGGTCATTCCTTCTGCCTGTTTGATGATCTGCTGAGTTGCAGTAAGATTTGCGTCGTCGGCTGCCTCCGGGGTCTTGGTCTCTGCCACCGTCTCGGTTCCGGCTGTCTGTGTGTTATCTGCGCTTCCAGTTGCCTGGTTCTGGGTCTCGCTGCTGCCGCATCCGGCTAACATACCAACACTCAGTGCACAGATCATAAGTAACGATACTACTCTTTTCTTCATATGCTGTCCTCCCTTGAAACATATAGTTTGTATAACCCTTCATGGTTCACGTACTTGGAATGGGATGTTTCCCACTTCCGTTCTGATGATTCTATTATACGTTGGGAATTCAGCAATTTGTATAAGGCAAAACTGTTATTATTTTAATATTTCTGATACTATGTATAGTTTTTCTGCTATTTTATTGTTTCTTTTGTGCATCTTTTTAGCTTTACATGCTTCTATCCTGGTATTCGGAAGGAGTAACACCAACAATCCGCTTAAAGCTGCTGGAAAAATGTGCAACATCACGATAGCCTACCTGCTCTGCAACTTCGTACACCTTATTCCGGCAGTCATTCAACAGTTTCATGGCAGTGCGCATACGCACTCTGGTAATGTATGCCGCCACCGTGTAATCCGTCTCCCTTTTGAATGTATGACTCAAATGTCCTTCACTGATCCCCAGGTGCTCTGCGATCTGGGCCACACACAGTTCCGGATCCCCATAATGAGCGGAAATATAGTCTACGGCTGCCATGACATATTTGCTCTTATCGCCTTTATTTAAGACCAGTTCGGGAAGCGGCTCCTCCTTGCTGTTTTCCAATTTTTCCTGTGTCCTCTTACGTTTCTCCAGTGCATTGCTCACTGCCTGTTCCAGTTCCCCGTCTCCAAAAGGCTTTAACAGATAGTCACTGGCCAATAATTTCAGGGCGCTCTGCGCATAGGAGAATTCACTGTAAGCAGTTAAAAAGATCACACTGACATCATTGCCTTCTGCCCGCAATTCCTTCAGCATTTCGATGCCGTCCATTTTGGGCATACGGATATCGCAGATCAGCAGATCCGGATGATATTTCCGCACGGCTTCCAGTCCTTCGATTCCGTTGCCGGCTTCCGCCACGACGACACAGTTCAGTGTCTGCCAGTCTGTCTCCATCACGATTCCTCTGCGCACCAGCATCTCATCATCGATCACGATCACTTTGTACATCGTATTACTCCCTCCATTATTTCTTCCCGTTTTCTGTATATTCCCCACTATCCGGTAAAAATTCCTCTCTGCCCGTTGCTCTGTATCGGTTCCTCAGGCTTCTCCGTATCTTACCGGCAGCCGTAATGTCACTTTCGTGCCGTGGACTTCGCCTTCCTCTTCTGTTCGCTGTCCGTCCGTAGGGTTTTCGGCGTTTGAGGTAAGACTCTCCATATGGATGCCGTATTCTTCCCCATAGGTCAGCCGGATAATGGTATCCACGTTAGAGACCCCGATATGCCCCACCAGCTGCTCCTGTCTTCTGTGATTGATGGCATCCATCCATTCTTCGGGAGCGCCACAGCCGTCATCGGTTACTTCAATACACAGGACATCTTCCTGTTCTGTGATCCGCACAAGGATATTTCCTTCTTCACTCTCCTTTAATCCGTGTAGTACCGAGTTCTCCACGATGGGCTGTATGATCAGCTTGGGGATCACGCACTCTTCCAGTCCCTCTTGCAGATCCACGGCATACAAAAACTTATCATTGAAACGGATCTTCTGGATATCTACATAACAGTTCACCAGTTCCAGTTCTTCTTTCAGATAGATGAACTGTCTCTTGGAGATACTGGTCCGCAGGATCTTCGCCAGGCCCGCTGCCATGGTGGCGATCCCCGGAATGTGATTGGCCTTCGCCACCCATTTCATGGTATCCAGTGTATTGTACAGGAAATGGGGATTTAACTGTGCCTGCATCATGGCAATATGGGAGGCATTCAGTTCCTTCTGCTTCTCCACCTTATCCTGCACGCTTTGCTCCAGTTCGTTGGCCATGATATTAAAGTTCCGGGACATCTGTCCCAGCTCGTCCTCTCTGTCGGAGACGATCCTGACGGTAAGGTCTCCTTCCTGCAGTGTACGCATGGCCGTATTCATCCGTTCGATAGGACGGGTCATATTTCTACCCAGCCGGGAAGCCACCAGAACACACAGAATGACACTGATGGTCAGCATCACGATCAACACACTGTACATGGAGTTCAATACTTCTGTTGAAAACACGCTGGGACAGGACAATGCAGTATACAATCCACTGTCTCCCAGCGGCTGGATCAGCAGTTCTCCGGCACGATATACTCCCAGCAGCTTATGACCAACCATGAGTTCTTCCCGGATCTGCTCTTCCTGCAGGTTACCATTATCATAAATGGTTCTCCAGAAGGGGTCCATGATTGCTACCTCCGCTTTGGCATTTCCCTTATCATGAAGCACTTTTTCAAAATTTTCTGCGCGCATGCTGATCACAATATAACCTTCCGGTATACCGTCTTTTCCTATAAGTTTACCAGCTGCATACAATAAAATCTTGCTGTCATTAGTATCTGCACGCCGCAGCACCAGCGTCTCTTTACTATCCTCGACTGCTTTCAGGATGCCCCAGTATACCGGCAGATCTGTCTTGGCACTTCCCTGTGCCGTAGTGTAAATACATTTTCCGTTTTTATCATACAGATCAAATTGGGCATATTCTCTGTAATCAGTCACTTCCCGATAGAATTGCAGGTAAATCTTGCTCTTCGACCAGGTGTCATCTTCACCTATCTGGTCCACGATCCGGGTGTTAGCATTTATATTCTCCACTACCGTCTCGAACTCCTGAAACAATTCCAATATGCCAGCATCTATCTGTTCCGCCTGCTCTGTTACTTTTTTCTCATAATCGCTGTTGATCTTGGTCTCCATAGTCTGGATCAGGGATACCCCAAAAAGCAATAACGGCAATAACGCAACTACACCGAAGCAGACCAGCAACTGTCTGTGAAACGACTTTTTAATCCACTTTTTCATCTGTTCTCCCCTGTAACGTCTCCCATGTGTTCAGAATTTTTTCCTTTTCCTGAGAAGCCCAATGAATATCATAATCGATCGTTTTTAATTTTGTCTGCTCCGGTGCTGCATACTCTTCCATATCATTGCGGACAGTTCTCCGGAAAAAGGCTTCCTCCACCAGTCTCTGTACATCACTACTGACGGTAAATTCCAGAAATAATTTAGCATTTTCCATATGCTTTGCGCCCTTGACGATTGCTGTGGCATCCGGTATGGCACTGGTGCCGTCCGTGGGGTAGATCACCGTAATATCTGCGCCTTCCAGAATTTTCTGTCTCGCCATTCCCTCCGTGGTAATACCTACCAGTCTGGTACCGGCATTGACTTCCTCCAGCACTGCAACAGATGAGGGCGACAGGTAACCATCCAGTGCACCGGTAAAGTCCTCCAAAGTCTTCTGCGCATCCTGATCCGATACCTGAAGCATCGTGCAGAGTGCTGTATAACTACTGCCGGATTTCGTGGGATCTGCGAACGCAATCTTTCCCTTCCAACGATCGGTCTGCAATTCGTCCCAGGTTCTGGGAGCCGCTACGGGATAGACCAGTTTATTGTTATAGATAAATACAGTCGGCAGCACAGAAAAGGGCGTATAGGCATCTCCCTCCGTGCGATACTGTTCCGCAATTTGATCTATTTCGCTGACCTTATAAGGTTCCAGATAGTCTCTGCACTCCTCAAAATTCTCAATACCGCCACCGAACATGACATCAAAGGTACCAGGCGCATCCTGTTGTAATTCATCAAAAAGTGCCAAAGTATCTCCTGCCTTGAGTTCCACAAAAATCCCTGTACGTTCCTCAAATTCCTTGATGATCGGTTCGTATACATCTGCTTTGTGAGCGGTATAGACGATCAGTTTTTTATCTTCCGGTATCTGATAGACTGTTTCTTCCGACTGGCTGCAGCCAGTAAGTAACAGGATTGCCGCAGTCAGAATGGTTATGGCAAATATTCTTATTTTATGATTTTTGCTATAAATCTCCATACTTTCCCCTTACTTTCCTTCGCCGGTACCGACTACCTTACGTTGTAATCTAAGCATCCTGTCGTACTGCACATACATTTTCTGCACTTCGTTCTCCAGAATATAATAGTGGCGGATGTATGGGATCAGCAGGATCAGGATCACTACCGGGAGTAATAAGGTAAAAAGGCTGTCAGAGATCACACTTAAGACAATCGCCAGCATCTCTAACAACGCAAAAGTCACCGTAACGATCAGATGGATCAGGCGCTCATGCTGAAAAAATCCCACCTGCACCAGATGCTCCTGAAGCTTGTCCTGAACCATTTCCTGCATAGTCTGTTCCTCAGTATCCGTTTTCTCTGTATCAGTTTTCTGTGTATCCGACTGTCTCTGTATCGCTTGCGTTGAGTATTCGCCGTCCTGTGATAATGTCTGCGCTCTCTGCTCCATTTTCTGAAGCCACTCATCTATTTGTTTTCGATATTGCAAAATGCGCTGCTCCATTATTTTCCCCACCTTCCCGGTACTTGTATTACTCCATCATAGCTATTCTTTCTTTTTTCGTCAATGTGCCATAAATACAAATAATTCCAAAACAGTTATTTTCCTCCAAATACAGATTCTTGTGCAAGCACAAATCTGCACTTGGCTCATCGTATACACAAAAAACGCCTCTACGCATACGCATAAAGACGTTTTTCCTCATTTCAAACATAAAAATGGGGCCTATAGGGCTCGAACCTATGAC
>ULKO01001563.1_pt1 | contig 10056 bp, 9 predicted proteins | sample 1951091 | NCBI WGS metagenome assembly ULKO01 (sample SAMEA4835494, study PRJEB28245) | human gut metagenome | biome: gut microbiome; material: fecal sample | place: Denmark | collected 2008 | reverse complement strand
ATATTTTTAATATCTATAATTTTTGCCATATCTACACCTATGTTTCATCAGTGCTGTTAATAATATTCATAATCTGCGCCTGCATTTCTTCTGATCCCTTCAGATCATTCTTTACAGAATTATTATATGAATGTATATAAGTACTCTCACCCAAATCATTCAAATTTCTTAGTTCAAATACTCTATCATATTTTTCCTTCCCAAGTAGATTAATAAAATATCCTGTGCTAAAATTAAAAAATAATGTAGTAAATTTTGTGATTCCATCAAAATCTAAAACAATCTTATCCCCCTTATCAATATAATTGCTAATCTCTCCTTTTAATATCTCAGCTTGTTCGTTTGAAAATGCACTTTGTAAAAACTTATTTACTTTGATGCTAATCATGCTTTTTCTCCTTTTCAACTATATATATATTATTTTCATCAGCTACTATATTTATAATAATTAGTGTGCCTATTATTGGAGTGCTTAGTTTTTTGTAAGTTTCCCTATGGCTTTCATCTATACAATAGCATAAATCATCTGTATACATAGACATACTTCCATTATTCAAATTGATAAAACTTTTAAGTCTTGTAAGTCCAAGTCCTCTATTAACCCCCTTCTCTTTACTTGTGGAAAAGCCATCAATAAATGCTATCTTTACACATTTTTCTGAATCCAAATCTTTTATATTTAAAGTTTGACGTATATTCGCAGGGATCCCAGTTCCCATATCGTAAACTGAAAAATGAAATTCTTTTTTATCTGGCAACCATATTCCCGAAGTATACACCCCTATCTCACTTTTCGAATGAAATAAACCATTTTGATATATTTCATATATATACGAAGATAAAATATCTTGTGCTTCTTTTTGCATTTTAATAGGAGCAAGGGTCATAATTTTTTCAGTATACTCATCCATCATGGATTCATCTTTAATTCTATTAAACGGGATAATATCGTCGCCTTTATATTGGTTAATTTTCGTATAGTATTCATACATTCCAATCTGTTTCATAAACTTAAGAATTGGGTTTTGCCTGTTTGGGAATCTAAAGTTTACCTTTTTATGATGCAATCTAGCATATTCTGGAAAGGTTCCAATTATAACAGAAACGGCTGCATCAATATAGTTGCATTCTGTAAAAAACAAAATAATTTTTGTACAATCCGAATTTAAAAAGACATTATGAATTCTTAATAATTCTGAAATGTCTCCTATATTGTTATCAATGTCTTTATCTATCATTACCGACATAACACCATCTTCAATATCAAATTTAAACATAGTATTCTCCATTTAGTGCTTATCGTATGCATATATCAATATAATATCATTTTATTCCAATTTGTACCAGCACTTTATACCTGCTCATTTCAAAATTTTCCTCATCAAAAGTAAACGCTCAATATTTCGACGCTAGACTTTAATTAACACTTGCATTTTTGTAAATCCTCAAGCACAAGTACCTTATCATGATATCATATTTTTGAGAAAATATCTCTTGTATCGTATAACTCGAATCGCGCGATTCGCTCGACCGCAAAACTTACATACAATAACATCTCCATCGAATTCGATTCCGACATTTCAGAAGCATTTCTGGCAACCATCATTAAGGCGGTCTGCCATGCTTAAAGATGCTGATCCGAAATTCCGATGAACTCCGTTCCATGACTCTGGAACCGTTCCGCTGGCTGATGCAGGAATTTGCGACCGATCCGGTCATTCATGATATCACCCCCAGCCATTCGTCCTTTCACCATTGACCGTAAGAACTTCGTTTTGATCGAGACCTCAAACGGAGCCCGTGCCAGTGCAATGATCTATAGTATTGTTGAGACTGCGAAAGCCAACTACCTGAATGTTTATCAATACTTCGAACTACTTCTCACCGAGATTCCAAAGCACATGTCAGCTTAGCCCTGCAGTAATGCAGGGTTTTGCTTTGTTGTGGTACTCGCAATTGAGGACTTACAGTTCTACAGTTATTTTCGGAGCACCATAGTTCTTCCTGGAATCATCATAAATATCCTATATTTTTGCTTTTACAGCTTCACGACGTTTTTCTGTATCAGAAGGTACGTGGTGGAGCCATTGGTGTAATAACAAAACAACTTTTCTTATTTTTTTCTCCCGTTTTCTTACATCTCCCTCTCCAAACTCAACGTAACTGTCTTGATCTCACTTCTACATACCTCATCCTTTTCATAATTCAAATCGAGGAAATAATGCAATTGATACCGACACTCGCATTCTCCAATAATTCCTCGTATCACAATTTCAATTGTAGTCTCAATAGAAAGACTCGCCTCTTTTTCATATACCCATTCCTTTGCCTTGGGATAAGTCACATATAATACAATCTTCCCATTTATCGGAATAAATTGAAAAAAGCCATCTCCCAGAATACAGGCATCATTCTTTATAGCATACAAATCATCTTCTGATGCCGTAAATAAACGAATCTCCGTCATATCAATACTGCAATTAACGATTTCGCCCCGGCCAACATTCTCTAATTCGATTTGTTGACTGCAAAATTCCATATCGTTATCATCAAACAACGGATGTCCAAACAAATATGTGATTTCACTACACAAAGTCGTTTTCTCTGCGTATGGAACAATACGTTCTGTTAAAACAGGCATATATTGAAGTGTCAGATCCTCTCTTCTTTGTCTGTTATTGGCAACAATCGTAATATATACTCCTGCCAATGTGATACCGCCACCGATAATACTTCCTGCATATGTAATTATTGTACTCGCAAATTCCGTATTGTCAAAATATGCTCCAATCCCCCATACTATCATCGGAAAAATGCAAAGACCTACAACAAAAAGTACCACTCCTATCCTAACTATATTCTTTTTTGAATCCACAATCACCTTCTGCTCTTCATCCCCTGATGCATTCTGTGCTTCACCATATACACATTGCTCGGCCAAGTAATATTTGTAATCATTGCATACTCTGTCATATAAATAATCAACAGCTATTTTTTCTGCCACTTTAGGTATATATGCTCCCAAATATTGAATTACCAAAAAGCCTATAAAAAATAATGTAATCCATCGAGAGTCTACATCATGCACACCTGGATATATGTATGTAATCAAAGAAAATAGTATCGTGAGCAAAAATACTACCGTTTTATTAATTATCTTTGATAACAAATACCCCCAAGATTTACTATAATCTCTTTTAAACAATTCAATACATTTTTCCTTACAATACAAATTTTTCGGATGCCATTTATCATTAAACGTCTTATCTATTGCCTGTAAGCTTTTTTCTAACAATTTCTTTTTATAATCTTTGCATACATTTTTTGACCCACAAATTGCCAAAATAATACCCGCTATTATATAAGCTGCAAATTCCGCATACACCAAATATATGTTTGCCACCCTAATTACAATGTACAAGAAATTTAAAAGCAATCCAACCATAGAAAAAAATAATGCCCCTGCCAATAATGCAGTATATAGTCTTGATTTCTTTATCGGCGCGCTCTCATTATAATATTCATAATATTTTTCTCTAAACTTTTTTCTAAAATCTCTCTTTTGTATTTTCAAAATACCTTCTTTCTACTCAAACCACTTCCCCAAACGTATCCGGTCTCCCCTTATCAAACACCTCATTACAAGTCATCACCGTGACCAGATTCTCCGTCTCGCTCAAGTTAATAATATTATGCGTCCATCCCGGAATCATATAGACCGCCTCGATTTTCTCTCCGCTTACCTCAAACTCCACCATTTCACCGGTATTAATATTTCGTTCCTGGATCAAGCCATGCCCTGACACAACAATAAAAAGCTCCCACTTACTGTTGTGCCAATGCTGCCCCTTGGTAATCCCCGGCTTACTGATATTGATGGAAACCTGTCCACAATCCTGCGTATGCACAAGTTCCGTAAAGGAACCACGGTCATCCACGTTCATTTTCAAAGGATATGCGAACTTTTCCTTCGGAAGATAAGTAAGATAGAGGCTAAACAGTTTCTTTGCAAAAGAACCGTCCGGCATCTTCGGCATAAGAAGCGTCTTGGGCTGCTGCTTAAACTGTTCAAGCAGATCAACAATTTCTCCCAAAGTAACCTTGTGCGTGACCGGAACGCAGCAATACTGTCCCTCATCACATAAAACCGTTTCGACTCCGTCAAAAGTACAGTGCTGCTCCTTTCCCTCCAGCAGATCAAACATTCCCTCTACCAGATCATCAATATACAGAAGCTCCAGCTCGGTTGAACGATCATTTACCACATACGGTTCATCATTTGCAACCGCCCAGCAGAACGTCGAGACCGCAGAATTATACTTTGGTCTGCTATGCCCCATAAGATTCGGAAAACGATAGACCGCTATCTTCGCGCCTGTTTCCTTCCCATAGTCGAGAAGCAACTGTTCTCCGGCAAGCTTACTTCTTCCATATTCCGAATCACCGAATCGCCCCGAAAGCGTAGCCTGAATCGAAGACGAAAGCATGATCGCCGCCTTGTTCTTATATTTCTTTAAATAAGCAAGCAACTCCGATGTAAAACCGAAGTTGCCCCTCATAAATTCATCAGGATCTACCGGTCGATTCACGCCCGCTAAATGAAAAACAAAATCAGCACACTCACAGTAATGCTCTAATTCTGCTTTCGTAGAATCCATATCATATTCATAAATTTCATCAATAAGGATGTTTGGTCTGGTCTGATTCTTGCAATCCCTGATATTCTTCAGATTATTGACCAAAGCAGTTCCCACCATTCCTTTTGCGCCCGTAACCAAAATATTCATCAAAAGCCTCCACCTTGCCTGTCATAAACCGAATCATCTACGATTCCTTACGCCATACCATCTTGTCTACCACACCCGTGTAACTCTGGATAATCTTCACAACTTTATCCGATACATTCTCATCCGTATAATCCGGAACCGGAATACCGAGGTCGCGATTCTTGTTCATCTCCACAGCCACATCGACAGCCTGCAGCAATCCCTTCTCATCAATACCCGATAAGATGAAATCACCCTTGTCCAAAGCCTCCGGTCTCTCCGTTGACGTGCGGATGCAGACCGCCGGGAACGGATGACCCACCGAAGTGAAGAACGATGATTCCTCCGGCAGCGTACCAGAATCCGAAACAACACAGAACGCGTTCATCTGCAGACAATTGTAATCGTGAAAACCTAACGGTTCATGTTGAATCACACGCGGATCCAGCTGAAATCCAGACGCTTCGATTCTCTTGCGTGAGCGCGGATGGCAGGAATACAGAATTGGCATATCATACTTCTCCGCCATCTGATTGATTGCCTGAAAAAGCGATGTAAAATTCTTCTCCGTGTCAATATTTTCTTCCCTGTGTGCAGACAACAGAATGTACTTTCCTTTTTCTAAGCCTAGCTTTGCATGAATATCCGATGCTTCAATCTCTTTCAAATTATTATGCAGAACCTCAGCCATCGGTGAGCCTGTCACATAGGTTCGCTCCTTCGGCAAACCTGTATCCGCAAGATACCGTCTTGCATGTTCCGAATACGCCATATTGACATCCGAAATAATATCAACAATCCGTCGATTGGTCTCCTCTGGAAGGCACTCATCCTTACAGCGGTTTCCAGCTTCCATATGGAAAATCGGAATATGTAACCTTTTCGCTCCGATCACAGAAAGGCAGGAATTCGTATCACCAAGAACAAGAACCGCATCCGGCTGCAACGCAGCCATCACCTTATAAGACTCCGAAATAATATTTCCCATCGTCTCCCCAAGGTCTTGCCCTACTGCATTCAGATAAATCTCCGGATCCGCAAGCTTCAGATCCTTAAAGAAAACTCCATTAAGGTTATAATCATAATTCTGTCCGGTGTGCACCAGCAACACATCAAAATATTTCCGCGTCTTGTTGATGACTGCTGCAAGACGGATGATCTCCGGGCGCGTGCCAACAATGATCATCAGCTTTAATTTTCCGTTGTCTTTCCACTTCACATCACTATAATCACTCATATTTCATGTACTCTCTCTCTTGAATATCTGCTAACACTTTCATAAATTATATATTTATTCATCTTCACATCTAGGTTCTTATTCTAAATTATACATCTATCAACTTCACATCAATAGCGCGCTCCTGCCCTGCATTTCGCGCAATTTTGTAACTCACCTTTTTCCCAATATAAGATCTGTCTATATTTGAATTATCAAATTCATGGAAAAAAATATTTTCCGGTTCTCGCTCGATAAATCCATATAATGTATTGTGCTTATCCAAATCAACATTCAAAACATATCCCGTATAAGTTGCATTCACATCTTCTTCAGATACAGTTCCTCGAATTTCTTTTAATAAGAAACTACGGAATTCAGCATTATCTTTAATGCCATATTTATACTGATCGCCTTTAAGCGCAATCCAATTCTTCGTTACCTCATTAAATTTCTCACAAGCATCCAATGCACATTTTTCTATTTTCCCATTTTCCAGAGTCTGTAACAAATGCTCACAATATAACACAACATCTTCCGATGATAAATCAGGAGAGGCTCCCCCTTGCATTTCTTTAATCAGCAACATAATATGCATCTTATAACCGTTCAGTGATTTTGGAAGCTTACGTTCTTTAAACAAACCATCCACCATCAAATACAAAAAACCAGCCAAATAGTATGGTAAATATTTATGTGTGTCAAGAAATAATAACTCACCATATTTTTTCAGCAATGTATATTCGTGTCTATGGCTATCCTCCACATGATTCAAAAATAAAGCAACCATGCTCTGTATCAAACTTCGAAAACTAATCTTTTGTCGTGGTTTAATCTGAATATTGTCAGCGTATTGCCTAGAACGTCTTTCATAATAAATTTTCTCATATCCTGGCACTTGATTAATCTCAAAGTAATCTTCTAACCCCTTATGAAAACTTTTTATTGTTTCAAATGCCTCTTCATATACAATATTCTGTCTATTGGCACCTCGAACAATCCCTTGCGTCACATCATCCTCATTGGCTCCAACAACTTTAGCAATTACCTGAACTTCATTAAGATTAATTTGTTTTCGATATGCTTGATAAATCATGCTACAAGTCTGACATCCATTTACAATTTGTGGGTCTACCAAAACAGCTTTTCCATAATTAATACTTGCCTTTTTACATACAATAGTAATTCCATTATTATATAATATAAAACGACTAGGGAACTCTTTAATTGTAGAAAAAATTTCCTGATTAACAGAAGAAAACCCCTGCGAATCCCTTACATTGTCATCAAATATATTTCTTCGCAACACTCCATCTGATGTAGTTATCAGCTTTATTAACTCTAAAGCGGTAACACTTGTAATAAACATATTTGCAATTTTCTCTTTTCCAGTAGATACTGGTAGGTAAGAAGTACAATCTAATTCTACTTCATAACTATTTTCATTAGATTTAACAATGTCAAATAGTGCATTTCTATCTATCTTAGTATAATGAACATCCGAAAAACATTTACTTACATCGCTACTGAGTGGTTGAATTTTCTTTTGTTCATCATTAAAAATAACAAAATTTAACACCGGATTATCCCGCCATTTAAGCATAATTTTTTGAGACATAGCATATGACAATATTTCAATCCATTTTTCATCAGTTGTCATTGATTCAATATTTTGGAAAAGAGTTTCGACTTGCTGAACGCCCCCTCCATTTGCATCAAATGTAAGAAAATATAATTCCAATATTCCTTTCTTTTCACGCTGTAAAATATCATCTATATCCTTCTTTTCGCATAGTATCTGATCATTCAGCAAAAAAAGAACCCCTTGTATCTTCGAATACTTCGAAGAATTAACACAAATCATTTCTAACAGATCTGAATCCGTATCCAACCTTCCCGGTTGAAACTGTGAAAAAAACTGATAATTCACATATCGTATCCAACAGGACTCTGATGATTGTCCTTTCAGTTCAAAATCATCTTTAAATTGTTCAAATTTCACTTCCAATAAATTATTCATTCTATCTTGTCCTCCTAGACAATCAATTCAGTCTGATAAACTAATTCCGTTACATGTCGAAGCAGTTTAACATGTATATCATATGTATTCTCCCCATTCTGTTGTAAAAATTTTCCATTCAATATCATTTCACTTGCTCTATAAATTGCTTTATACTTTGAAATATTCGTTTTTCTCTTGCGCATAGCAATTGGTAATTCTGACTGCTTCTCATCAATTTCATGACATAGTCCCTCATATTTTTCTTGTAACCGCTTCATCCTATTCCTATCATATTCTCTTGCAATAACTCCAAGATTCGATTCAATTTTATAATCAGATAATCTATTCAAAACACTTGTCTGAATATAATCTAATCCAGCATTCCACTTATCGCATATATCTACTGTTGTAGTTTCTCCCGCCAACTTGCCTTTCATATCATACAAAATCCAACGAATACACTTTTTATCATGATTAATCACAAAAGCAGTTATATCCAAGCTTTTTGCCCCATCCTTTTTCATTCCCTCTGGAATATATTCTTTAGAGAAATATCCTTCCTCATCATCCTGCATATAATATTTTAGCAAAACAATATCAATACTGCCATCCGCTTGATTTTCTTTTACAGGAACTATATTATCCCCAACAAATTTATATAATTTTCTTTTTTCACACTCTACATGCTTTTTTAATCTGCTTGCCTTTATCTCCATCTAATTCCCCGTTATTTTATCAGCCTCATCATATAACTTATCCAAATTTTTGCTAAAAAGTTGAAAATCATATCCCATTAATGGACAACTTATAAATTTTAATTTTTTCACAATCGAATTTCCCATTTCATTACTATGAAACTCATAAACACTTATCGTCGCATTACGATTTAATAAATCCGCCTCTGCCAATCCAAGTTCCTCTAAAATCATATAATTCGCTTTTTTCCTAATTAAAGCAGTTAACATCAGTAAATTGTTTAATCTGCTTGCCATTGTATCGCTATGCGAACTGATAATCACATGCATCCCTTCATTTACCATACGAATCAGCCATCTTGCCATCTCTCGCTGCATCAAAGGATGCAAACTAGTTTCGACCTCATCGCAAAATAACCAATTAATCTTTTGTGTCGAAGTAAGAGCCATAACAAATGGAGTCAGTTCATGAATCATAGAAGATGCTATATAAAGTGGAATTTCTTTTCCATTCTGATTTTCAATATAAAACATCTCATTTTCTCTTTGAAAAACCTTTCCTTGCAACATATGCGATTCTCCAAACTCCAATAAGTTACTTCGTGAAACATCCAACTGAATATCTGGAGCATATAGCTGCAAAAAACGTAGAAAATCCTTCATCGGAAGAACCATGTCTCGCTTTGTTTCTTCTGCAAAATAGTATCGATATAATAACTGCAATCCGGAACGAGATGCCGGTAAAAAAAGCTGATTTTTTTCTATTCCAACGTCATCAGTTAAAATAATTCTCCAAATTAATGTTAAAATTTGCTGTATCGCGTCTTCTAGTGTATTTTTTCCACATGTGTTCACTTCAAAAAAGCGTTTATTTATACCATTTTCATATTCTCGTATATCAACACTTATCCCCTGATCTGACTGACTCTCATCTGAAAATTCTGGCATACTACCAACATAATATGTGTTTTCAGCATCATCCAAAGAAATTTGCAAACTTCCAATCGGAATATTTGTTCCAAATATTTCTCTTACTATATTTTCCTTATTACTTTGTAAATACTCATTGACATTATATATGATAACATCAAACCAATTTTGCGCGCAACGAACTAGCCACTGACCATGTAAATCCGAAGTTTCACTTCCCTCTGTTGAAATTGGCAAGTCTACTAATTTTTTTTGTAATCCATAAATCAATTGCATCAGCATTGTTTTTCCACTGTTATTATTTCCTACCAATACAACCATATTACTTAACTCTATGTCTGCAAACTGCACCTTGCCAAAATTTTCTACAATCAAATGAAAAACCATACTTTAACACCTCTCAATAATAACTATATATAGGCGTTTGCGAAACGCCACAGACCGCAT
>ULKO01005610.1_pt1 | contig 10244 bp, 10 predicted proteins | sample 1951091 | NCBI WGS metagenome assembly ULKO01 (sample SAMEA4835494, study PRJEB28245) | human gut metagenome | biome: gut microbiome; material: fecal sample | place: Denmark | collected 2008 | reverse complement strand
AGTTTAAATTAACCGTCGGTGTGCCCTACCCTTTTTTAATAATAATTAATTATTAAGTGCATTGATACAATTTGAGCATATAAATTTGCCCTTAAGACATTTCAGATTTTCGGACGAATTGCAGAAAATGCATTTTTCTTCTGCTTTTTTTATTGTAATGCAATCATTGTCAGCCTCGATATGCAACATATCGCCCGCTTTGATATTAAGATGATTGCGAATATCCTTTGAAATTACAATTCTGCCAGCTCCGTCAATTTCTCTGAAATTAGTAAATATCATTATATCATCTCCTTATCTGAACAGTTTTCTGTGCGTATTTTTTAATTGTAAACCTTAACCGAAGTTACAGGTTGACAATTTTCATCGCTGTATCATTATACCATTTTACGGTTAATATGTCAATAATTACCAAATAAGAATTGTAAATACAATTTTGTAACGGATTTTGTCATATTTGCTTTATTTATGATATTATATTTAGATTTTTGAAGTTAGGTGAAATAAATGCTTGGTTATGTGTGGGCAGGTCTGATAATTGTCAGTGTGTTGTCGGCAATTTTACTCGGTAATACCGAATCACTGTCTACAGCCCTTATAGAAAGCGGCTCGTCATCAATAGAACTTCTCTTGACAATGGCAGGCATCCTATGCCTATGGTCAGGAATAATGAAAATAGCAGAAGAAAGCGGCTTTACCGCACTTATTTCAAAAATTTTTGCGCCTCTTTTGCGACCGCTTTTTCCAAAGCTTGATAAAAACAGCGAGGCTTTTAAAAGCATTACTATGAACATAAGCGCAAACCTGTTAGGACTTGGCAATGCCGCCACTCCGTTTGGTCTTAAAGCTATGGGAGAACTTAACAGACTAAACAACTGCTCCGATACGGCAAGCAATGAAATGGTCATTTTTGTTGTGCTCAATACCGCCTCTCTGCAGCTTTTGCCTACTACCCTTGCCACACTTCGACAAAGCTACGGAAGTAATGCTCCGTTTGAGGTTATAACAGCCATTTGGATAAGCTCGGCAACCGCTCTCACTGTGGCCCTTACAGTTGCCTGTACACTAAATCTGAAAAAAGCGAGGTAAAATTATGGCTATTATAATGCCTCTATTTGCGACCGTTGTGGTATTGTACGGGCTGATAAAACGAGTGCCTGTTTTCGATTTGTTTATTAAAGGAGTGCGAGAGGGCGTAAAAGTTCTGTACACAATTGCACCTACTATAATCGGATTGGTGTTTGCGGTAGATTTACTGCGTTCGAGCGGTGCAATAGATGTTATATGTAACTTTATCTCCCCTGCCGCAGATTTTTTAGGCTTTCCAAAAGAAATTGTACCAATGGTTCTCTTAAGACCTGTATCGGGCAGTGGTTCAACAGCTTTGTTGACCGCTTTGTATGAAGATTGCGGCCCTGACAGTTTTGCAGGCAGGGTAGCTTCTGTACTTGCAGGATCATCCGAAACCACATTTTACGCTGTGGCAATGTATTTTGGCAGTATTAAGGTAAAAAAAATCCGCCATACCCTTGTTGCCGCTTTGCTTGCGGATTTCACCGCCGCAGTGATGAGTGTGCTGACCGTAAGACTAATTTTCGGGCAAAGCTAAAGGAGCTGTAAAAAACAGCCCCTATGAAAATGAAGTATATTTTCTTTTATTGCTCTCGCAGATACTTACGCCTATTTGTTTGGCTATCGTTAGATTGCGTAAACTGAAAGTATTTGTGGGCTTTGCCCACAACCTTTGAAAAGGTTGACCAAACTTTTATATATTGACTTTAATTTTATCGAGCAGCTCTCCGACCTTTTCATGAAAAACAAGGTCGGCGGCGCTGTCCATTGGTGTTGCATCACGATTTATCAGTACAAGTTTATTTCCTTTAAAATATCTCACCATACCTGCGGCAGGATAAACCGTGAGGCTTGTGCCTGCAATAATCAGTGTATCTGCATTCGCAATGGCATTAACCGCACCGTTTACTGTTTTATCGTCAAGTCCTTCTTCATAGAGCACAACATCAGGCTTGATGATTCCCGAACATTCGCATTTTGGAATACCGTTGCTCTCTTTAATAAACTCGGCAGTATATGCTTTGCCGCACTTCATACAGTAATTTCTCAACACACTTCCGTGCAGTTCATATACTCTCTTACTGCCAGCCGCCTGATGCAGTCCATCAATATTTTGAGTAACAACTGCACTGAGTTTTCCTGCTTTTTCAAGCTCAGCAAGTTTATAATGAGCCTTATTCGGCTTTTTGTCAAGACAAAGCATTTTATCTCTGTAAAAGCGATAAAACTCCTCTGTCTTTTTTACAAAGAATGTATGGCTTAGTATGGTTTCGGGCGGATAATCGTACTTTTGATTATAAAGTCCGTCCACACTTCTGAAATCGGGAATACCGCTCTCTGTAGATACTCCCGCACCGCCAAAGAAAACTATTCTGCGGCTGTCATCAATCACTTTCTGAAGTTCGTCAACACTACTCATTACTGCATTGCCTCTTTCATCTGCTTTACATACTCGCAAACAGGCTCAACACATTCTTTGCCGTACTTAGCAACGATTTTTACAATTGCGGAACCTACTATTACACCGTCTGCATACTGTGACATATGCTTTGCCTGCTCCGGAGTTGAAATACCAAAACCTACCGCACACGGGGTATCGCTTACAGAACGAACAAGGTCAATCATTTCGCCAATATTTGTTGTAATCTCTTTTCTTACACCTGTTACACCCATTGAAGAAACACAATATACAAAGCCCTGCGCTTCTTTGGCAATGGTTTTAATTCTGTCATGTGAAGTCGGTGCAATAAGCGAAACAAGCTCTACACCGTGCTTATCACAATAAGGCTGTAACTCTGCCCTTTCCTCAAAAGGAACATCCGGAACGATTACGGCGGAAATACCGCACTCTGCGCACTTTGCCATAAATGCGTCTGTACCGTAAACAAAAATAGGGTTCATATATGTCATTACGGCAAGAGCCGCCTTAATCTGCGGACGGATTCTCTTTACCATATCAAAAATCTTATCCGTTGTAGTACCTGCCGCCAAAGAACGGAGGTCAGCCTCCTGAATCACAACACCCTCGGCAATCGGGTCTGAAAAAGGTATACCGATTTCTATGATATCTGCGCCGTTTTCGCTCATACCTATAAGGAGTTTTTCGGTAGTATCAAGGTCAGGATCTCCTGCGGTTACAAACGGAATAAAAGCCTTGCCGTTTTTGAAGGCATCTTTAATCTTACTCATAAATATTCTCCCCTCTGTATCTTGCAATAGCGGCAACATCCTTATCGCCTCTGCCCGAAAGATTTACAACAATAATACTGTCTTTGCTCATTGTAGGAGCAAGTTTAATGCAGTGTGCAACAGCGTGTGCGCTCTCAATAGCAGGGATAATACCCTCTGTGCGTGAAAGATACTCAAATGCGTTTACTGCCTCTTCATCGGTAACGGGCACATATTTTGCTCTGCCTGTATCGCTTAAGTTAGCATGTTCAGGGCCGATACCCGGGTAATCAAGACCTGCTGAAATTGAATATACAGGTGCAATCTGACCGTACTTATCCTGACAGAAATATGATTTCATACCATGGAAAATACCGAGTGTACCGTTTGCGATTGTTGCGGCATTCTTCGGATTATCAACGCCAAGACCCGCTGCCTCACAACCGATAAGCTGTACGCTCTCATCACCGATGAAGTCATAGAATGCGCCCATAGCATTACTGCCGCCGCCAACGCAAGCCATAACCACATCAGGAAGTCTGCCCTCTTTTTCAAGGAGCTGTGCTTTGATTTCCTTACCGATTACGCTCTGGAAATCTCTTACAACCATTGGGAACGGATGCGGGCCCATTACCGAACCGAGTACATAGTGAGTATCGTCAACTCTGTTAGTCCACTCACGCATAGCCTCGTTTACGGCGTCTTTAAGAGTCATTGTGCCTGTTTCAACGGCATTTACCTTTGCGCCGAGAAGTTTCATTCTGTATACATTAAGAGCCTGACGGATTGTATCCTCTTTGCCCATAAAAATCTCACACTCAAGTCCCATAAGTGCGGCAACAGTTGCTGTTGCAACACCGTGCTGACCTGCGCCTGTTTCTGCAATTACTCTTGTTTTGCCCATCTTTTTGGCAAGCAGGCACTGACCAAGACAGTTATTGAGTTTGTGTGAACCCGTATGATTTAAGTCCTCACGCTTTAAATAAATCTTAGCACCGCCTAAATCCTTTGTCATTTTCTCCGCATAATAGAGGAGTGACGGTCTGCCGGCATACTCACGCATAAGTGTGTCAAGCTCTGCGACAAACTCCGGATCGTTTTTATATTTTTCATATGCTTCTTCAAATTCATTAACGGCATTCATTAAAGTTTCGGGAACAAACTGTCCACCGTGAATACCAAACTTACCCTTCGACATTGATTTATCTCCTTTTCTAATACCTTATATATTTATAACTTATCACCGTTAAGTTCTTCAAGTGCTTTCTTTTTATCGGCATTTCTCATAAGAGTTTCGCCAATAAGCAGTCCGTTTACTCCTGCTTCTCTAAGCTCCTGCACATCTTCGGCTGTTTTTATTCCGCTTTCGCCGACAAATAAAATTTCCTTTGGTACAAGTTTTCTCAATCTTGTGCAGGTTGTGAGGTCAACCGTAAAGTCCTTTAAATTTCGGTTATTTACGCCGATTACTCTTGCCCCTGCGTCTAATGCCGACTTCACTTCTTCCTCTGTATGTGCCTCTACCAAAGCTGAAAGTCCGAGTGAATCACAAATTTCAATCCATTTTCTGATTGTTTCGGTATCGAGCAACGCACAAATCAAAAGCACCGCAGAAGCTCCGATTACTTTAGCCTCATATATCTGATACTCACAAACTGTAAAATCCTTACGCAAAAGCGGAATTTTTACATTCTGTGATATTTCCTGCAAATATTTATTTTCACCTTTAAACCACTGCGGTTCTGTAAGTACGGATATCGCAGATGCTCCTGCGTTTTCATAATCCTTTGCAATTTGCACATACGGGAAATCCTCTGCAATTATTCCTTTAGACGGAGATGCTTTTTTTACCTCGCAGATATAAGAAATACCGTCCTTTGCAAGCGCCTTTTCAAAAGGGAATTCATAGGTAATGTTCATTGAAAGCGCTTTGTTTTTTATCTCCTCAAGCGGAATTTGCTTTTCAATTTCCGCATAGCGTTCACGGTTTGCCTGCGCTATTGTTTCAAGTATCATAATATCACCGTTATTCATTAGTAGCCTTTACAAACTGCTCAAGTTTTTCATAAGCCTTGCCGCTGTCAATAAGAGTTTCTGCAAGACGGATACCCTCGGCAATATTCTCTGCCTTACCGCCTGCGCAAATACCGAGAGCCGAATTAAGCAATACAATATCTCTCTTTGCTCCCTTTAACTCGCCTTTTAAAATCTGCTTTGTAATCTCCGCATTCTCTTTGCCGTCACCGCCTGCAAGGTCTGCACTGCTGTATGTCGGCATACCGAACTGTTCCGGAGTAATTTCGTATGAGCTGAATTTACCGTTGTTGATTTCACAAACCTTTGTAGGAGCAGTAACGGTTACTTCGTCCATACCGTCTGTACCGTAGAATACATATCCGCGCTTTACGCCAAGGTTTGCAAATACTCTTGCAATCGGTTCAACGAGTGCCTCTGAATACACACCTGTTACCTGCAAGTTTGCAAAAGCAGGGTTTGTAAGAGGTCCTAAAACATTAAAAATATTTCTTATTCCGATTTCTTTTCTTACAGGGCCTACAAAGCGCATTGAAGAATGGTAGCTCTGTGCAAACATAAAGCAAATACCTGTATTTTTAAGGATTTCTTCACTTTTTTCCGGGCTTATTGTAAGATTAACTCCAAGAGCCTCCAGACAATCTGCCGCACCGCTCTTGCTTGACATTGAACGGTTGCCGTGCTTTGCAACAGAAATTCCTGCGGCCGCAACAACAAAAGCCGCTGTTGTAGAAATATTAAAAGTACCTGTTCCGTCGCCGCCTGTGCCTACAATGTCGAGTACATCGGTATCTCTTTTAACATGAAGTGCCTTGTCACGCATTACTGTTGCGCAAGCTGTAATTTCGTCAATGGTTTCACCCTTAATTCTGAGAGCTGTCAAAAATGCCGCTGTCTGTGCTTGAGTGGCTGTACCGCTCATCATTTCGTTCATTACGGCTGCTGCCTCATCATAAGTTAAGTTATTACCGTCTACTACCTTTTTTATTGCTTCCTTAATCATTTCTGTCACCCTTTCTATGTGTTATCCGTAATCATATATTAATAAAATTCTTTATCATTTTCATACCGTGAGAAGTCAGTATCGACTCCGGGTGGAACTGTAATCCGTAAATTTCGTAATCTCTGTGGCGAACTGCCATAACCTCGCCCATATCGTCCTCTGCCGTAACTATAAGCTCATCGGGAACGGTATCCTTTTTTGCAATCAAAGAATGGTATCTCGCACCGTCAACTACCTTTGGCAAATCGGCAAAAATCTTACAACTGTTGTCAAGATTAATATTACTCTTTTTGCCGTGCATAAGTTTTATTGCTCTTGTAATTTCTGCGCCGAATACCTCGCATATTGCCTGATGTCCGAGGCAAATACCGAGTATCGGATACTCGCCTTTAAGCTCTCTTATAACATCTTCACAAATGCCTGCGTCCTTTGGATAACCCGGACCCGGAGAAAGAATAATGTGGGTAGGATTAAGTTTTCTGATTTCATCTACCGTTATTTCGTCATTTCTTACTACCTTTATATCGGGATTAATACTTCCGCAATACTGTACAAGATTATAAGTAAAGCTGTCGTAATTATCTATAAATAAAATCATATAGCTTCAACCTCTCCTGCATTTTTAACTGCATTTATTACCGCAAGTGCCTTGTTGTAGGTTTCAAGATACTCCGACTTAGGGTCGCTGTCTGCAACAATTCCCGCACCTGCCTGAACATAAACCTTATTTCCTTTTTTAACTGCCATTCTTATTGCGATACAAGTATCAAGATTTCCGTTAAAATCGACATATCCGAGCGCACCGCCATATACCCCACGGGGTGTTTTTTCAAGTTCGTCTATAATCTGACAAGCTCTGATTTTCGGTGCTCCCGAAAGTGTGCCTGCCGGAAGAAGCGACTCAACCGCATCAAAAGCGTCAAGTCCGTCTTTAAGCTCACCCTCAACCTCGCTGCAAATGTGCATTATCTTTGAATATCTTAAAATCTGCTGATATGAAGTAACCTTTACTGAATTGAATTTTGAAATTTTACCTATATCGTTTCTTCCGAGGTCAACAAGCATATTGTGCTCGGCAAGCTCTTTCTCATCTTTTATAAGCTCATCTGCAAGAGCATCGTCCTCCTGCTTATCCGCACCTCTCGGTCTTGAACCTGCAATCGGGAATGTATTAAGCACACCGTTCTGAAGTTTAACCAAAGTTTCAGGTGATGTACTTATAATCTCATCGCCCTCAATATTCATATATACCATATAAGGCGATGGGTTTGTAATTCTCAATACTCTGTATGCATTTAAAAGCGAACCTTTGTACTCGGTTTCAAATCTGCGGGATACAACACACTGAAAAATATCGCCGTCAAAAATATATTCCTTGGTTTTATTAACCATATCGCAAAATTCTTCTTCTGTGTATGTGCTTGTAAATTCCACATTTTTATCGCTTTCAAGCTTTGCAAGCGGAGCAGGGTCTGTAATTGTATTGATAATTTCGTTTATATCGTTTACAGCCTGCTTGTACTGTCTTTCAGGGTCATAAGTTTTCATATTAACTATAACCGTCATTTTCTCCCTGAGATGGTCATAAGCTATTATCTTGTCAAAAAGCATCAAGTCAAAATCATTTGTTTCGCTTTCCTGCAATTTCAAAATCGGCTCGCTTACCGCAATCATTGCATATCCGTAATATCCTACAAGCCCTCCTGTAAACGGCGGCAAATCTTCAAAACGAGGATTTTTGTAATTTTTCATATATTTTCGAATTTTTTCGTATGGCTTGGCGGTTTTAATTGCAGCCTCACCCTCGCCTGTAATGGTGAGAACTCCGTTTTTATAAACAAGTCTTGCCTTAGGATTACAGCCGATAAACGAATATCTGCCCCACTTTACACCGCCCTCGATACTTTCAAGAAGAAAGCACTTGTCTGACTTTTGAAGAATTTTTCTGAGTAATGTAATCGGAGTGACTGAATCGGCGTAAACTTCCTTGTAAACAGGGATTACATCGTATTCATCCTTAATTGCCATTACCTCATCATAAGACGGTTTAATCATTTTTCTCACCCTTTATATTTTTTATAAACAAAAAGACCTTTGCCCCAACTAAGGGACAAAGGTCTGAAACGACTTCTGTGGTACCACCCAAATTGACGGAAATTCCGCCCGCTCATACAGCATACTGACATATGCCTCCTGCTGTAACGGTCAGGTTCCGTCGGAAACTACTCGAATACTCTTTCGGTCCGCCCTCACAAGTCCATTCGGAAAAATCTCAACTATCGGCTCGCACCACCCGCCGACTCTCTTAAAGCGCCGATTAATCTTACTACTCTTGCTCAAAGGTTTAACTTTTAAATTAATATTATTATATAGCTAAGTTTTCAAAATGTCAATAGAATTTTAGCACTTTAAAGCGAATATTTAAAATTTATTCAGCTGTTTCGGCAGTTTTCAAAATTACAGTTGACTGTGCAGGCATTGTAAGCACACCTTCTTTTATAGCTGTGTGCTGATAAACGGCATTTTCGTCTTCTGTCGAAGTAAATGCACCGTCCTTATCCACAGGGAAACTTGCAACAAGTTCTGCTCTGATTTCAGGATTCGTTATCATATCGTCTGTAATAGTAAGTTCCGCACTTTCTTCGGCATTCATATTATGAATAATCATCAGCTTTGTACCGTTATACTCAACATAGTAAGCACAAATTGCAGTATTGTCAAAGGTTTGAAGTCCTGTAATTTTGCCACGAGCAATTTCAGGATTCTGATTTTTGATTTTTATAATTCTGCTGTAAAAGCTAAGTAAAGAATTGGGGTCAGCCTGCTGTTGCTTAGCGCCGCCGTATTTAGTATCTTTCGCAACATCACCTACACCGTTTACCCAAATATTCGGCAAATTATTGCTGTCAAATATCATCGGTGTACGATAAGCCGAATCGGAAGTTGTATTTGGAGCAGTAATTCCGATTTCCTCGCCGTAATAGATAAATGGATTGCCCGGGAACAACATATACACTGAGGCTGCCATTTTCTCATAACTAAGACCCTTAGGTTCAAGCGAGTTACCGCTTCTCACCATATCGTGATTTGACAGGAACATTGTCGGAATGTAATTCTCGTTATTGTTGTACATCTTATCGTTATACTTCATTACCTTTTTAGCGATAGCCGTACCACGCTGTGCTATGACCTCGGTTGTAAGTGTGCCACTTGACTGTGAGAATTTAAATGCAAACTGACTGTCAATTCCCGACTTAAAGATTTCCTGAATCTTTGAATCATCGTCCCAGTTTTCACCTACTACATAAACATCAGGATTTGTTTCCTTACATTTATCACAGAACCAGGTCAAAAATTCCGTGCCGTCGGTGGATTTATTAGAAAAATATTTTACGGCGTCAAGTCTGAAACCGTCAACACCTCTGTCAAGCCAGAATTTTGTAATTTTTGCAAATTCTTCTCTTGTTTTTTCAGAATTTAAATTCCATTCAGGCATTTCCTCAGTAAAATTAGCCTCACAAGCCATTGCGTGTGACAAATAATTTGTCTGTGTATCAGAATCAAAATATGAAGTGGGATGAATTTCAAAATACTGTGCATAACCGTCAAGATTGCCCTCTTCCACCTCTTCGACAGCCTTTAAATAATAAGGATGCTGTGAAGATGCATGATTTAACACAAGGTCAAGTATGATGTTAATACCACGCTTATGACATTCTGAAACAAGTTTGTCAAAAGTTTCAAGTGTGCCGAAATCAGGGTCAATATTGTAATAATCGGTTACATCATATTTATGATATGACGGCGAAGGCATTATAGGTGTTAGCCATATACCGTCAACACCAAGGTCATTGCCTGTATTTGGATCTCCGTCATTAAGATAATCAAGATTATCAATAATCCCTTGCAAATCACCGACTTGATCACCGTTTGAATCTGCAAATGAATTAACAAAAATCTGATAATA
>ULKO01020855.1_pt1 | contig 10269 bp, 7 predicted proteins | sample 1951091 | NCBI WGS metagenome assembly ULKO01 (sample SAMEA4835494, study PRJEB28245) | human gut metagenome | biome: gut microbiome; material: fecal sample | place: Denmark | collected 2008 | reverse complement strand
TTTCGTGAGGTTTTACTGCGAAAATATAAAAGACTATTGCTGTCTGTTTTATCGAATAGCAATAGTCTTTAACGTACAAACTGTAGTATTTGTAGTGATGAAGTGCACAGACTTGGTGCGTAGAAACGAACAACGAATTAAGCGGATTAAGCGGATTCTTTACTCAATGAAGAAAATCCGTTCAATCCGGTTAATCCGTTGTTCTGTATAATATTCTAAATCCGGTTAATCCGAAGTAAAACATTATTGTTAAAAGCGGTTCAACCAGCTTGTTCTGTACGAATTAAGCCAGCTTCTTCTCCAAGCGCTCGCGGATGGCAGCGATGAAGCCTGCAGAGTTCTTTGTCTGCGGAGTAACGCCTTCCATAAGACCGGCGAGGTCCTTCGTTACGATACCCTCGTTGAGAGTGTCGAAGCAAGCAGCCTCGAGAGCGTCAGCGTAGCGTACGAGTTCGGGCAGGTTGTCCATCTCGCCGCGCTTGCGCAGAGCGCCGCTCCAAGCGAAGATAGTAGCCATCGGGTTGGTAGATGTCTCTTCGCCCTTCAGATACTTGTAGTAGTGGCGTGTAACGGTGCCGTGAGCAGCCTCGTACTCGTACTTGCCGTCAGGCGAAACGAGCACGGAAGTCATCATTGCCAACGAGCCGAATGCGGTAGAAACCATGTCGGACATAACGTCGCCGTCGTAGTTCTTGCAAGCCCAGATAAAGCCGCCCTTAGAGCGGATGACGCGTGCTACAGCGTCGTCGATGAGAGTGTAGAAGAACTCTAAGCCGCGCTTCTCGAACTCCTCCTTGTACTCCTCGAATACCTCGTAGAAGATAATCTTGAACTGTGCGTCGTACTTCTTAGAGATGGTGTCCTTTGTAGAGAACCAGAGGCTCTGGTTGGTGTCGAGCGCGAATTTGAAGCAAGAGTGTGCGAACGAACGAATCGACTTGTCGGTGTTGTGCATTGCCTGGAGCACGCCGGCGCCCTTGAATGTGTGAACCACAACCTCCTCATGCTTGCCGCTCTCGCCGTCGAAGACGAGCTTCGCTACGCCCGGCTCGTCGGCACGGATCTCAACGCTCTTGTAAACATCGCCGTAAGCGTGACGAGCGATGGTGATAGGCTTCTCCCAGTTCTTCACTGCAGGATGGATGCTCGGGATAGTGATAGGTGTGCGGAATACGGTGCCGTCGAGGATAGAGCGGATAGTGCCGTTAGGGCTCTTCCACATCTGGTGCAGCTTGTACTCGTCCATGCGCTGGTGGTTAGGTGTGATGGTAGCACACTTAACGGCTACGCCCAGGCGTTTTGTAGCCTCGGCTGCGTCCTTTGTTATCTGGTCGCCGGTCTCGTCGCGCTTAACGAGTCCCAAGTCGTAATACTCTGTCTTGAGGTCAACGAACGGAAGGATAAGCTCATCCTTGATCATCTGCCACAAAATACGGGTCATCTCGTCACCATCCATCTCTACGAGTGGAGTGGTCATCTGAATTTTTTCGGTCATAGTTATTTGGATTTAAGAATTTTGAGTTTTGAATTTTGAGTTTTGAATTGTTGCCGTTGGCAATTTTGAGTTTTGAGTTTTGAATTTTGAATTGTCGGTTACGCCTATGAGGAGTTGTTCAATGTTGAATTTGTAATTCACAACTCAACAACTCAAAATGAGCGAAGCGCACAATTCAAAACTCAAAACTCAAAATTCAACATTTAGAGCTTGTTCTTATAATAGTTCATCAAGCAGCCGTCTGCCAGAATCTGACGCTCGTCGGCGGTGAGGTTCTGGAAGAAGAGGTGGATAGGCTTAACGCCGTCGCGAGCGATAACCTGCGCGTCGATCTCCTCCTTACCTGCGAGGATAGCCTCGCGGATGCCCGGCACGAAGAGCTTGTCGCCCGGTTCGAAGTTGAACTCAACGTCCTTGGCGATTGTGAACGGCACGATACCCCAGTTGATACAGTTAGAACGGTAGCGCTTTGTAGCGTACTCGTAGCAAACGTTAGCGTCGCCGCCGAGCACCTTCTGGCAAGAAGCAGCCTGCTCGCGAGCCGAGCCGTCGCCAGGACGGTTGGCGAATACGCATGAGCCGAACGATGTCTCCTCAGCCTTTGCGCCCACCTTGGCGAGAGCCTCTGCGATGTTTGTGCTCACTTCACCTGCACGGCGTGCGAGGTCCTGCTTCTGAATCTCCTTGCTCAGACCGACGTACTCAGGCACGCGGCGAGAGAGGGCGAACTCAGAAAGCTTCAACGGGTTAGAACGGTAAGAACTTGTCTCGCCAGACGGGATAAGCTCGTCGGTAGTTGTAACCGGGTCGTGGATAACAGCTGCCAACTCGAGCAGCATGTTCTCCTGCATCGGATACATTGTAGGCCAGTCCTTGATGTTCGGACCGTAGCGAAGCTCTGTCTCAGGACGCGGTCTGCCGTAGCCGTTGTATACGCGGCACTTGTATATTTTGTCGTCGTAAGCGTATGGCTTGTGAGTGTTCTCGTACTCTACGTCTGTCGCAGCCGTAATCACGCCGCCGTTGGCTGCTGTAGCAGCGATAGAGCGTGCGTCCATGAGCGCAACGAGAGAGAGCTGACCCTGACCAGGCTTAGAACCCTCGCGGTTGGGGAAGTTGCGTGTGGTGTGGCGGATAGACAGACCGTTGTTAGACGGAACGTCGCCTGCGCCGAAGCACGGACCGCAGAATGCCGGCTTCATCACAACGCCAGCCTCGATGAGGTCGGCTGTGATGCCTTCGCGTGTTACAGCCATTGATACCGGTGTCGACTGCGGATAAGCCGAAGCCGTGAAGTAGTCGTTGCCGATGCTCTTGCCCTTAAGAATAGCGCCAGCCTCTGCGAGGTTGTCGTATGTACCGCCCGAGCAGCCTGCGATGATACCCTGGTCGGCGTAAACCTTACCGTCAACAATCTTGTCGACGAGGTGCACGTCTACCTTGTCACCGAAACGCTTCTTCGCGTCTTCCTCGATGCGTGTGAGGATGCCCACCGGGTCGGCCTGAAGTTCGTGGATAGTAACTGCGTTCGACGGGTGGAACGGCAGAGCGATCATCGCCTCCTGAGAAGAGAGGTCGATGCGGATCATCATATCGTAGTAAGCTACGTCGCCCGGCTTCAGTTCCTTGAAGTCCTGCGAACGCTCGTGTATGTCGTAATGGTGCTTCACCTCTTCGTCTGTAACCCAGATAGAGCTCAAGCAAGTGGTCTCGGTAGTCATGATGTCGATACCGTTACGGAAGTCGATAGGCAACTCTTTAACGCCAGGACCTGCGAACTCGAGCACCTTGTTCTTCACAGCGCCGCTCTCGAATGTAGCCTTAACGAGAGAGATAGCCACGTCGTGCGGACCTACGCCCTTCTTGGGCTTGCCCTCGAGCCATACGAGCACCACTTCCGGTGCGTTGATGTCCCATGTGTTCTTGAGCAGCTGCTTCACGAGCTCGCCGCCGCCTTCGCCAACGCCCATGTTACCGAGCGAGCCGTAGCGTGTGTGAGAGTCGGAACCGAGAATCATGTTGCCGCACTTCACCATCATCTCGCGAGCATACTGGTGGATGACAGCCTGGTTGGCAGGAACGTAGATGCCGCCGTACTTCTTAGCTGCTGACAGACCGAATACGTGGTCGTCCTCATTGATAGTGCCGCCTACTGCGCAGAGCGAGTTGTGGCAGTTTGTCATAGCGTAAGGCAACGGGAACTCTTGCAGACCGCTTGCGCGTGCTGTCTGAATGATTCCAACGTATGTGATGTCGTGTGACATCATTGCGTCGAAGCGGATGCGCATCTTCTTTCCCTTCGAGCCGTCCACGTCGTGAGAGCGGAGGATGCCGTAGGTGATAGTGTTCTCGCGAGCTTCGTCGGGTGTCATGCCTTCGTACTTGTCGCAAACTTCGGTACCGTTGAGGAGATAGACTCCGTGATTAATAAGTTCTACCATAATGCCAAGGTTTTAAGTTATTAGTTTGTTTAATTATTAATATTCTTTTGTTGTTAGTATGTTTGTGTACTTCTATCCTTTGTCGTAGGATGTCTGTATTCTTTTATCTTCTTCTTTGTTAGTATGTCTGTATGCTTCCGATGAACACGGTGAGCGATAGCATGTCTGCTGCGCCTCCTGGCGAAATGTTCCGCTCGGTGTAGCGGCGGTCCATATCTTTGAGAGCGAGAAGTTCGGCTGATGCGCACTTCTCTTCTATGGCTGATGCGCACTTCTCTTTGTTTTCAGCGGCGTATGCCTCTTCGAAGCTGGCGAGCAAAGCTCTTGCTTCCTGCTTCACTTCTTCTGCCGTGGCGACGTTGGTGCGATAGATTACGTTGGTGTCGTCGAGGTCGCACATGATGCGCAGCAATGTTTTGTGCAGAGCGTGCGCATCGTGGCTCTTTCTGCGTTCGTTGTAGAACGGCAGCCATTCGGCGAACAGTTTTTCGTAGCCTTCGCGGGCGTTGTCGAGTGCTCCTTTTATGGTTATTGTGCCGTTGGAGAGCTGCTTTGCCTTGCTGCCGTGCGTGCCGCTGGTATCGGGGAAGCTGGCTGCGAGAGCCTTTATTGTGAGCTGGAGTGAGGATAGATATTCTTCTTCTCTTTCCTTTCCTCTTACTTCCTTGTTAGCTGCTGCTTTTTTCTCCTCGTAGGCTGCTGCTACTACGGCTAAGCCCATTGAGAAGAGGGCGCCTTTATGCGTGTTTACGCCGTTTGTGGCTTCGAGCATAGCCTTTTCGGCTTCTATTCCAGCGTCTCTTATGACTGTGTGAGACGGGAGAGTGTCGGCGAAACCGAGGAATGCGAGGCGCATGAAGTAGGGGTGGAGCGTGTTGATGCTGAGTTGCATCAGCGCATGATCCATATCGCGGTGCGCTCCGTTATTGTCTTTGTCTACAAGACCGGGCTTCGGCGTGGTGTCGAGCTCAGCCTGCAGCGCTTGTGTAGCGAGGTGTGCTATTATATAAGGTAGGGTGGTGGGCGGCACGAGCTGTCTTATTGTGTTCATGTCGCCTTCTTCCATTGCCTTGCGGACGCGCGATGCGCTTACTGCGTAGCCGTCTTTCTCCAGTCGGTCTGTCTCGCGAACGTCTTTGAGCGCTTCGTGCATCAGTTGGTTGTAGCGTCGTGTGAGCTGGTCGGTAGGCTCTGTGCCTACGAAACGCACGGTTGCGCCGAGAGCTGGCGCGATGTGGCGGCGGAACAGATCGAGGTCGAGCAGCATCTGCGTGTCGGCAGCGTCGTCGAGTCGCTTCAGAAAGTAGGTAGGGAACGTCGCGCGACTGATTGCATAGTCGCTGCCGTCGATTACGCTGACGTTCTCGATGTCTGCAACGCCTTGCTCTACCATCGCTTTGCGCTCTGTGTATGCGAAGAGCGAGCAGTCTTCTTTTACCACCATTACGTATAACCGTTCCACTTGCTTGGCGGCTTGCTCTATGAGGTAGCGGTGGCCGAGGGTGAAGGGGTTGCAGTTCATTACAATGCAGCCGGTGGGCTGCATTGTGGTGGTGAGGTGGTGAGGTGGTGAGGTGGTGAGATATGAGGTGTTTTCTCTACACTCTTTACTATCCTCTTTACACTCTTTGTTGTATTCTTTATACTGTTCTGATTCCTCTTTTATCTTTTTCAGAGCCTCGACCGTATTGCTGATTCCTCCGATGCCGGTCTCCATGAGTATTGCTTCGGGGGCTTCGGCGAGGAGCCTGAACGACAGACTCTCGAAGAGTTGACGGTTCTTAGGGTTTGTGAACAGTTTGATGCAGCCGTAGCCCTCCTGGTTGGCGTGCGATATGAGGTGCGAGACGAGCGTGTTGGCTATAGCTTCGCCTTTGTGCGCATCGTCCACTGCAACGCACTTTATTACGTCGTCCTTCAATCCGCCACCGGCTATCATCTCGCCGTCGTCGTCGAGCATTGCGGCGTAGTAGTTCATGTCGTCGATGCGCAGTGCGTTGCGTTTGAGGAACGCTTCTATGCGTTGGCGCTGACGGGGTGTTGCGGGGTTGAGGGTCTGTATCTCCATAGGTTTAAGTATTAAGATTTGCGGGCTTCGACGTAGCTGTCCACCATTTCGTTGATTTTCGCCCATATCTCTTCTTGCGTGTGCCAGCGCATCCTCATGCAGTAGCGTGCTTCGTGGTCGCAGACGAGACAGCGTCGTGGCTTTTCGCCGATGGCGTCTCTTGAGACGGGCACGCCGTCGGCGTTGATGATGTCGATGTCGAAGAGGCGTCCGAGTGGGTGGGTGTCTTCGATGTTGACGGCTATGCGCTTGGCTTCGAGGAGCGGCATCGGGGTGATGAGGTAGGCTTCGTAGCCGGTTTCGAGGTCGAGCTCGAGGAGGGTAGGGGCTAGGCTTTCTAGGGGGACTAGGGGTTCTGGGGTTTCTATGTTTTCTAGGGGGAATAGCCCTTTGTTTTCTTTGACGGCGAAAGCTTTGCGCATGGCTTCAACAGCGGCGTGTGCTGCCGTGAGCGACTGCTGATTACGCTTTACGCTTCCTGGCATGACGACAGTAAGGCACACCAGTGTCTTTCCCGAGTGTTCAGCCAGCAGCTTCTGCTGTGTGGCATGGCGTGCGTCGCGGCTCGCCAGAAGTTCGTGGAGCGTAATCATTCTTTGAATTTTGAATTTTGAGTTTTGAGTTTTGAATTGTGCGCTTCGCGCATTTTGAGTTTTGAAATTTTGAATTGTGAACTCAGCATTGAATAATTCAACATCGGCGTAGCAGACAACTCAAAATTCAAAACTCAAAATTCAAAACTTATTCCTTGATGTTCTTGATAACATCCATTACCGAGCCGTCGCGGTTCATCACGACGCCTACCACCTTGTCGCCGAACGGCAGCGGTGCCGGGTTGCCGATTACAGAGAGTGCGCGGTCGCGGAGCTCCTCGAGTGTGACGAGCTTCAAGCCGGCAGCCTTCAGGCGTTCAGCTATCTCTGGTCGAGCTGGGTTTACAGCGATGCCGTATTCGGTTACGACCACGTCTACGGTGCGACCCGGAGTGATGAGCGTAGTGACCTCGTTAACGACGCACGGTATTCTGCCGCGGAGCAGCGGGCAGACGATGATAGAGAGTGCCGAGTCTTCTGCTGTGTCGGGGTGTCCGCCGATAGCGCCGCGTATGATGCCGTCGCTACCTACGAGCACGTTCACGTTGAAGTTGACGTCCACCTCAAGAGCCGAGAGTATCACGATGTCGAGATAGTGTGTGGCAGCGCCCTGCTCGTGCATACTTGCGTATTCGCAAGCCGACACCTCCTTGTGCTTCGGGTCGTTCTTGAGCGACTCTGCAGCCACCTTGTCGAACGACTGCACGTCGATGAGGCGCTCGATGAGTCCTTCCTCGTGCATCTTCACCATGTGAGCGGTGATGCCGCCAAGGGCGAACGAAGCCTTGATGCCCTGGTCTATCATGCTCTGACGTATATACTTCACGGCAGCGAGCGAAGCACCGCCCGAACCGGTCTGTATAGAGAATCCGTTCTTGAAGTAGCCGCTGTTCACGATCACCTTCGCAGCCTGCTGAGCGAGCAGAATGTCGCGCGGGTTCTTGGTGTCGCGGATGGCTCCCGAAGCAATCTTCGACGAGTCGCCTACCGACTCAACCTCCACAACGTAGTCGACATCGTGCTCCGAGATAGAGTTCGGAGTGTTAGGATAAGGCACGAGGTCGTCGGTGAGTATCACCACCTTGTCGGCGTAGTGAGCGTCGGGCAGCGCGTAACCGAGCGAACCGCAGATGCTCTTGGCGTTCTCCGAGCGCGAGTAGCCGCAGGCGTTGCCGAGCGGGTCTGAAGAAGAAGCGCCGAGGAACGCCACGTCGATGTGCAACTCGCCCGAGGCGATAGCCTCGCCGCGTCCGCCGTGCGAGCGGAACACCACCGGCTTCTCCATCAGTCCGTGCGAAATCTCCTTAGCCAGTTCGCCGCGCAGACCCGATGTCGAAATCTCTGTGATTACGCCGTTGCGGATGTGCTCGATGAGCGGTTCGTGCACGTCCTGCAAGCTCGAAGCTGCGAGGTGCAGACCCTTGAATCCCATCTCTGCGAGCTTAGCCACAACCATGTTCACCACCTTGTCTCCACCGCGGAAGTGGTGGTGGAACGATATTGTCATGCCGTCCTTCAGTCCCGAGTGGCGTATAGCCTCCTCGAGCGTCATGAGTTTGGGGCTTTTCTGCTGCAGTTCGAGGCGCGGCGTGATGTCCTTGTGTGCCTCTACATTATTATATACGCTCTTTCCCATAGCCTGAGCTACCTGCTCGGCGAGGGTATGTCTTTCGTTCAGTGTGCTCATGCTATGTCCTCCTGTTTAATTACGCCCGAAGCCAGTGCCAAGTCGATGACGCGCTGTGCGCGTATCACCACTGGTCGGTCAACCATTTTACCGTTCACGGCGATAACGCCCGAACCCTTCTTCTCAGCCTCCTTGATGGCAGCGATAACGGCGAGCGCCTTGTCGATAGCCTTCTGAGTCGGTGTGAACACCTCGTTGATGATTTCTATCTGGCGCGGGTTGATGATCGACTTACCGTCGAAGCCCAACTGATGAATCAGCTCCACCTCCTTGCGGAATGTCTCCATATCGTTGAGGTTAGAGTAGACGGTGTCAAGCGCGTCGATGCCTGCAGCGCGTGCAGCCACCACGATAGTCTGGCGTGCCATGAGCAGCTCCATGCCCTCGGGCGAGCGCTGTGTCTTCAGGTTGGCGCAGTAGTCCTCCGCACCGAGCGCTATGCCCATCATGCGCTTAGAAGCGGTAGCGATGGCGTAGGCGTTCACCACGCCGAGCGTGCTCTCGAGCGCAGCCATTATCTGCGTGCGACCCACGCAACCCAGCTCCTGCTCCACCTTCTCTATCTCGCGCTCCACCTCGATCACCTCCTCGGCGGTCTCGGTCTTAGGCATACGGATGACGTCGACGCCAGCCTTAACGACAGCCTCGATATCCTTCTTGCCGTACGGAGTGTTGAGCGGGTTGATGCGCACCACCATTTCCGTCGTGCCATAGTCGATGGTCTTCAATGCGTTGTAGACGAGCAGGCGTGCCGCGTCTTTCTCTGCCATTGTAACAGAGTCCTCAAGGTCGAGCATTATTGAGTCGGGATGATATATATATGCATCCTGCATCATACCGGGGTTGTTTCCCGGCACGAACATCATAGTTCTTCTTAGTCGTTTCATAGGTCAAAAAGTTTTTTGGGGGGTTAGTCTTTCCACACGTCTTTGCCCGTAGATCTTACGGCAGCCGCAGTGACGCGTGCGCGGATAGTGCAGTCGAGCGCACCCTTGTCAGTGGCGTGCACCTCGGCACGGGTGATACCGAGTCCTTCGAGCGTCTCAGCTATCACCTTGCGTATCTGGTCGCCGAACTGGTAGGCAACCGAACTCTGCAAATCGATGTTCAGTCCCTCTTTCTCGCAAGGGGCAATCTGAATCATGATGTCGCCGGACTCCATTGTTCCGGCAGTAGCTTGTTTAAGTTCCATAGGTATAGTATTTAAAAAGTTTGTGGTCTTTAGATTCTTTGAGAGGTATGGGTTCGGCGTCGTGTGCTCCGACGGACGCCAGCGTGCCTTGCGGGCGTCAGCACGTGCATCGCTTTAACTTGCTTTGCGTGCTTCATTGGCGTCAGCGTGCGTGGAGAAGATGCGGTTGGGAGTGGTGTGAGTAGAAACGTAATAAAACAAAAATTGCGTAAATACAACAACACTTCCTTTCGTCTTTACACCGAAGAGAACCGAGTTATACTTACGCTCGCGCGAGCAGTATATAAGGGTAATAATGTCTGTGTCCGCACAAAACACGCTCTGCGTGCGGATTTCTATTTCGCGGGGTAAAGGTACGCATTAATTGTGAAACGAGCAAGCATTTTGCGAGGATTTTTTTGCTGGGGCACCCCCTTTGGGTGATTACCGCGTACTGGTAACGTTGTTACCGCATACTGGTAATGTCGTTACCGCGTACATGTAACAGTGTTACCAGTACGCGGTAACATTCTAAAACGAAATGTCGGGTAGCGCAACTCTTAGTCTGTTGATGCGCATTTCTCAGGGGGTGCAGCAGTCTCCGCTGCACCAACATTCTCCGCCAATTTGTCCTTTGCTGCTGACTATCTGTCGCCGAAACTGCCAATTTCGCTTACGATTTATCGGTGGAAACAGTAAAACGTTTTTGGCACGTAAGTTGCAGTATACTTAGTGCAAGCCGATGGGCGGAAGCCCTGAGGCAAGCAAACGATAAACGTAAGATTAAACCCAAATCGGTCATTAGGATTTCTCT
>ULKO01011169.1_pt1 | contig 11172 bp, 9 predicted proteins | sample 1951091 | NCBI WGS metagenome assembly ULKO01 (sample SAMEA4835494, study PRJEB28245) | human gut metagenome | biome: gut microbiome; material: fecal sample | place: Denmark | collected 2008 | reverse complement strand
GTAAAAGAAGCTGTTGCCATGGGACTTACCGACTTAACCATTTATTATGACTATATGGGAATAGAGATGTGGGCAACCGGAGCCTGGAAGCGGAACAAACAGGGAACGATTGCCTATTATGATTTTATACAGTCCGTGAATGATAAAATTTCCCTTCATTTTGTGAAAGTGAAAGGACATTCCGGGGTAGAAGGAAATGAAGAGGCGGACCGGTTGGCAAGACTTGCTGCCGGGGTAGATTAGACAGACAGGGGTGACAAAGTGAGCGTATTTAATGTAGAACTGAAAAAAGTGGTGGATGACAGTTACGATATTGAGATGGGGTATCGTCTGGAGGATCAACTGGTAGAGGATTTAGAGACCGGTCTTCTGGGAAAAATCAGGAAGTTTGCCGTGATCACGGATTCCAATGTACTGGATCTGTATGCAAAACCAATCAGTGAAAAGCTGAGCAAGGCTGGATTTAAAGTGGAACTGTTCGTATTTCCCGCAGGAGAAAAAAGTAAGACCAGACAGACGAAGGCGAAGATTGAAGATGCCATGCTGGAAAAAGGGTTCCGCAGAGATTGTGCTGTGATTGCAATCGGCGGAGGTGTTGTTACGGATCTGGCAGGATTTCTGGCAGGAACATATGGCAGAGGCGTACCGTTTATCAATTATGCGACCACACTTCTGGCTGCTGCAGATGCATCCGTGGGCGGAAAGACTGCAGTTGATACACCGATTGCAACGAATCTGATTGGACTTTTCAATCAGCCGCGCAAGGTCTACATTGATATTGCCGCATGGAAAACCCTTCCGAAACGTCAGATGGCAAGCGGCATGGCAGAGACCATCAAGCATGCATGTCTGGCGAGCCGTGAAATGTTTGAGTTTATCGAGGAAAACTTGGATGATATTATGAGTTTCCAGAAGTTTGCCTGCGAATATATCGCAGAGAACAACTGTAAGATCAAGTATGATGTTGTTATGAAAGACGAGAGAGAAAGCGGACTGCGCGAAGTCCTGAATTTAGGACACACGGTGGGACGCGCCATTGAAACTGTCAGTGACTACCGGCTTCTGCACGGCGAGGCACTTTCCATCGGAATGGCGGCTATGGTACTGCTTTCGGCACGCCTTGGCTATATGTCAGAGGAAGAGGCAGAGCGTGTGACTAAGCTGTATGCGCGTGTGGGACTTCCGACAAGAATTCCGGATTATATTGATCGTGAGGCTCTGGTTAAGAAGCTTTATACCGACAAAAAGGTGCGTGACGGAAAGTTACGCTTTGTGATCGAAAAAGGCATTGGCGATGTAGTGGAGTTTGCACCGAATGTGTATGCCAAGCCGATCGAGGAGAGTCTGGCAAGAGAGATTATTATGGAACTGTAAAGGTTATACGAGGACGATGGGCTGTCGGTATTCGTTTGGTAATTCGGTCTGTATCTGCATGGAAGATGTAGTGCGGTACAGATCAGCACAGGCTACATCGTGTAAAAAACGTTTGTATGCAATTCCATGAAGGATAGAAGAAGCATCTGCAACTTTGGTAATCAAAGGAACGGATGCTTCTTTTTTGATGGCAGAAAGAAGCACAGAGGAATCCCTGCGGAAACCAAGCACACGCAGATATGGAATGCCATCCGGCTGCCAGAGCGCAGCATAATCGTCCTGCCGGATGTTGAGCAGGATGTGGAGCAGTGCACGGCAGATGCGTGTGTATGTTGTATTTTTGCTTTTTAAGAGATCGGCAAACTGCGAAAAGCTTAAAAAATGTTCAAGCTGCTGTGTGATCCGGTGGGACAGATCCTTGCCACAGTCTGCAAAGCCAGCATAGCCTCCGTCGTACAGTGCCCATAACCGGGTGTAGAGAGCCTGAGAAAAAGCATCCGTGTCCAGAAGAAGGTTCTGCTGTGCCAAAGTGGCAAGGAGGGAGGCGGAAGTATCGGGAAGCATCTGCGAAAGTTCGAAATCAAAGCTGCCTGTACTTATGAACATGGAATGGTTGTGGTTACCATCATTTTCAGATGGCACAAGCAGTGCGTTTCTTATGGCAGTTGCAGAGGCGTAGGTTACGCCTGTTTTTGTGCTGTGATAGCCTTCCCCGATACGTTGGACCGGCATACTGGAAAAAGTTCTGTCATGTACGCTGTTTATGGAATTCCAGCGGGCGATTGCTTTTTCGTATTCTAAGGCCAGAATATTGTTCGGAGATGCCAGAAAAGAAGAAACCGCATCAGAAGAAAAGGAAGGCAGCAGGGAACACAGTGCGTGGCTTCGTGCGACAGGAAACGGATTTCCCTGCTTCATGTTATAAGAAACCAGCATCTGATAGTCCGAAGCATTTTTGGAAAGAACTTCGACAATTGCCTGCATAAGTTCTTTTTCCGGAGTTTCACAGCCATAGCAGAGCGTGTCAACGACGCCTGTTTTTCCGAGAAGCTGTACGCCTCCGGCAGCAAAATATTCCGCGGAAGCGGTCGCCCATACAGCCGGAAGTTCGAGTACCAGATCGGCACCGCCGAGAAGTGCCATGCGGGTGCGCGTGTATTTGTCGGCAATGGCAGGAACACCGCGCTGTAAGAAATCTCCGCTCATGGCAACGATCACAAAATCTGCTCCTGTAAGGTGGCGTACGGTTTCCATCTGATATTGGTGTCCGTTGTGAAACGGATTGTATTCGGCGATAATTCCTGCTGTTTTCACGTTTGCCTCCTGTTCGGTCGTTTCTTCTGTCTGTTTTTCTGTTAAAATATTAACACAGCTTTTCGAGGATTTCCACTTGTATAAGAAGGAAAATGTGTTTATAATGGAAAAAGATTGTGGATTTCCACAAAATGAATAAGGACAAGGGAGAATTCAAATGAACGTATTAGTAATCAACTGCGGAAGCTCTTCCCTGAAGTACCAGCTGATCAACTCTGATTCAGAAGAGGTACTTGCCAAGGGCTTATGCGAAAGAATCGGAATTGACGGAAGACTGGTATACCAGAAAGAGGGAATGGATAAGGAGATCACGGAAGCTCCGATGCCAACCCACAAAGAGGCCATTCAGATGGTTCTTGATGCACTGCATAATCCAAAGAGTGGAGCAGTAAAGGATCTGAGCGAAATCGACGCAGTTGGACATCGTGTTGTACACGGTGGAGAGAAGTTTGCAAAGTCGGTGGTACTGACAGAAGAAGTGCTTGCAAAGGTAGAAGAGTGTAATGAACTTGCACCGTTACATAACCCGGCAAACCTGATCGGTATCCGTGCGTGTCAGGATCTTATGCCAAATGTACCGATGGTTGGTGTATTTGATACGGCGTTCCATCAGACAATGCCAAGAAAGGCATTCCTGTACGGACTTCCATATGAATATTATGAGAAATATAAAGTAAGAAGATACGGATTCCACGGAACCAGCCACAGTTTTGTATCCAAAGCATGTGCAGAGTATCTGAAACTGGATCTGAAAAACAGCAAGATTATTGTAGCGCATCTTGGAAACGGAGCATCTGTCAGTGCTGTATTAAATGGAGAATGTGTGGATACTTCCATGGGTCTGACTCCACTGGAGGGACTGGTTATGGGAACCCGTTCCGGAGATATTGATCCGGCAATCATGGAATTTATCGCAAAGAAAGAGAACCTCGACATCGATGGTGTCATGAATGTGTTAAATAAAAAATCCGGTGTTGAAGGATTATCCGGTGTATCCAGTGATTTCCGTGATCTGGAAGCTGCTTATAATGAAGGAAATCCACGCGCCATTGATGCCTGTGAGGTATTTGCTTACCGTGTGGCAAAATACATCGGTGCATATGTTGCAGCAATGAATGGTGTGGATGCGATCGCATTTACTGCAGGTATCGGAGAGAATACTTCTTTCATTCGTGAAAAGATCGTTTCTTATCTGGGATATCTGGGAATCAAGCTTGATAAGAAGACAAACGATGTGCGTGGCGTGGAGGAAATTATTTCCACACCGGATTCAAAAGTTACCGTATGTGTCATTCCGACCAACGAGGAGCTTGCAATCTGTCGTGAGACCGTAGCACTGGTAAAATAAATGTTGATAAATTTGTTGATAATTTGTAAAAATTAGTTGACAAAGCAGGACACCCTATGTATAATTGTTTAGGTGTGAATAGGAGAATAGTGTGAAAATTGATCTTTCAATCATTACAAAATCCATAAACAAGGAATTGACACAGGAGGCGGACATCTCGCTCACTTCCTTTCGTTCCCGCTTGGGAGATTTTCCTATTGTTCGCAAAGCGCCGGTGACATTGCAGATCCGTAATGAGGAGAATGCAGCGGTATTCGTTAAGGGTACGGTTGATATTGATGTGATGATTCCGTGTGCGCGGTGTCTTGAAGAAGTTCGGACGCCGATCCGTTTTGACATAGATAAGAAACTCACTGTTCGGGAAGAGGGACTTGTCGATGAAGAGATGGAGGAACCGGATTACCTGATTGGGTTTGAACTGGATGTAGATAAACTTGTCTACGCCGAGATTTTGGTGAACTGGCCAATGAGAGTTCTGTGCAAGGACGATTGCAAAGGAATTTGTAAAGTCTGCGGGATGAACTTGAATAAGGGAGCCTGCAGTTGCCAGAGAACAGAACTTGATCCAAGAATGGCAGCAATCCAAGATATATTTAACAGGTTTAAGGAGGTGTAAACAAATGTCAATTTGTCCAAAGAATAAATCTTCTAAGGGAAGAAGAGATAAGAGAAGAGCAAACTGGAAAATGTCTGCTCCGACCTTAGTAAAGTGCAGCAAGTGCGGCGAATTAATGATGCCACACCGTGTATGCAAGAACTGCGGATCTTATAACAAAAAAGAGATTATCGCGCAGGATTAATAAGGATAGGTCTTTAAAAATCAAGAGTTGGCGGTTTTGCTGACTCTTGATTTTTTTGTGTCTGAAAGAGCCAATTTATCGTTGATTTATGGAATGATATATAGTATATTTTCTAGTAGATGCATAAGGAGGAACAGACCATGCAGACAATCACGAAAGTAGCTCTTGATGCAATGGGCGGTGATAATGCACCGGCAGAAATTGTTAAGGGAGCAGTTGATGCGGTCTCTTCCCGTGAAGATATCAAAGTTTTTCTGGTTGGACAGGAAGATGTGGTAAGGGAAGAATTGCAGAAGTATCCATATCCGCAGGAGCGTATTGAGGTTGTGGATGCGCCTGAAGTAATTGAGATGGCAGAGCCACCCGTTCAGGCAATTCGAAAGAAAAAACAGTCATCCCTCGTTGTAGGTATGAATATGGTAAAACAAAGAGAAGCGGATGCATTTGTTTCCGCAGGAAGTTCCGGAGCGGTTCTGGTTGGCGGACAGACGATTGTCGGACGCATCCGTGGAATCAAACGCCCACCGCTGGCACCGATCATTCCGACAGAGACCGGAATTTCACTGTTGATCGACTGTGGCGCAAATGTAGACGCACGGCCGGAACATTTATTACAGTTTGCAAAGATGGGTTCCATTTATATGGAAAACGTTGTGGGGATCAAGAATCCGAGAGTGGCGATTGTAAATATTGGTGCGGAAGAGGAAAAGGGAAATGCTCTGGTAAAAGAAACATTTCCATTGTTGAAAGAATGTGAGGATATCAATTTTGTCGGAAGTATTGAGGCAAGAGAGATTCCACACGGTGGAGCAGATGTCATTGTGTGCGAGGCATTTGTCGGAAATGTCATTTTAAAATTATACGAAGGTCTCAGTTCAACATTGATCGGTGTGATCAAGGCGGGACTGATGAGCAATTTAAAGAGCAAGATCGGTGCGGCACTGGCATTGCCGTCACTGAAGAAGACACTCAAAGCATTTGATGCGAGCCAGTATGGCGGAGCACCGCTTCTGGGATTGAATGGTCTTGTGGTAAAGACCCATGGAAGTTCCAAGGCAAAGGAAATTACCAATTCCATTTACCAGTGTGTGACATTCCGTGAAGAGAATATTAACGAAATTATCAAAGAAAGAATTGTAGATTCCAAAAATAATGAAGAAGAATAAGAAAGGAAATGAAGTATTATGGAATTCGAAAAATTAAAGAAGATTATTGTGGACGTATTAAACGTGGACGAAAATGAGATTACGATGGATACCACATTCATTGATGATCTGGGAGCGGATTCCCTGGATGTATTCCAGATCATTATGGGACTTGAGGAAGAATTTGATATCGAGATTCCAAACGAGCAGGCAGAAAAGATTGTTACAGTAGGGGATGCGGTAGAACAGATCAAAGCTGCAATGAACGAAAACTAAACACAGATACGAAAGGAGTCCGGTGGCGGACTCCTTTGTTTCAGAAAGGGGAAAGAAGTGACAGATATTAAAAAATTTCAGGAAGTGATCGAATATCACTTTCATGATGAAAAACTGCTTCGTCAGGCACTGACGCATAGTTCATTTGCCAATGAGAAGCACTTAAAGAAACATTCGGACAATGAGAGACTGGAGTTTTTGGGCGATGCCGTGCTTGAGATTATCTCCAGTGAATTTTTGTACAAAGAGTATCCGGACAAGCCGGAAGGAGAACTGACAAAACTGCGTGCAAGCATTGTCTGTGAACCGACACTGGCACTCTGTACCAAGGATATTGCTTTAGGAGAGTATCTTTTACTCGGAAAAGGAGAGGATCAGACCGGAGGAAGAGGTCGCAAATCTATTTTGTCTGATGCGCTTGAAGCTGTGATCGGGGCAATTTATTTGGATGGTGGTTTTGCTAATGCAAAAGAGTTTATTCATAAATATATTCTGACAGATATTGAACACAAACAGCTCTTTTATGATAGCAAGACTATCCTACAGGAGGTTGTGCAGGGAGAACATGAGCAGCTTACTTATGTACTGACTGATGAGTCCGGTCCGGATCATAATAAGAGTTTTACTGTCCGTGCATGTATTGGAGAGCGTGTCATTGGCAGCGGAACCGGACATACCAAAAAAGCAGCGGAACAGGAGGCTGCATATCAGGCACTTCTGATGCTTAAAAATCAGCAAAGGGGATAGTACATGTATTTAAAAAGTATTGAGGTGCAGGGATTTAAATCATTTGCAAACAAAATTGTATTTGAATTCCACCAGGGAATCACGGGCATTGTAGGACCGAACGGAAGTGGAAAAAGTAACGTTGCGGATGCGGTGCGCTGGGTACTTGGAGAGCAGTCGGTCAAGCAGCTACGTGGGTCTTCCATGCAGGATGTTATTTTTGCGGGTACGGAGAACCGGAAACCGCTCAGCTATGCGTATGTAGCGATTACACTGGATAATTCCGACCATAAACTGGCAATCGACTATGAGGAAGTCACCGTTGCCAGACGTCTGTATCGTTCCGGAGAGAGTGAATATCTGATCAATGGCAGTCCGTGCCGACTGAAAGAAGTTTCAGAATTGTTTTATGATACCGGTATCGGAAAAGAAGGATATTCGATCATTGGACAGGGACAGATTGACCGGATCTTAAGCGGCAAACCGGAAGAACGGCGCGAACTTTTTGATGAGGCGGCAGGAATAGTAAAATTCAAAAAACGAAAAGCGACTGCACAAAAAAAGTTAGAGAATGAGAGAGACAATCTGGTCCGTGTAAACGATATTTTGTCGGAACTGGAACGCCAGGTGGAACCGTTACAGCTGCAGTCGGAAAAGGCAAAAACCTATTTAAAAAAGAAGAATGAGCTGAAAGATTATGATGTCAACATGTTTCTCATGGAAACAGAGAGAATCGCATCCGAGCAGCGTGAAGTAGAGGAAAAATTCAAAATTGCAGATGAACAGCTGAAAGAAAGCACGGATGCAAGGGAAAAGATCCGCCAGGAATATGACCGTTTGGGCGAAAGCATCACGGAAATGGACGAAAAGATCAATGCAATCCGGGAAAATATCAGCAATACGTCTGTGATGAAGGAAAAACTCGAAAGCCAGATCCAGATACTGGCAGAGCAGATCCATACGGCAGAGATGACAGATGAACATCTGCAGAGCCGTCTGGATGCCATTGCGCGGGAACAGAAGGAAAAGGAGGAGGCAAAAGCTTCCTACGAGAAAGAAAAACATTCCGGTGATGAACAGCTTGCACAGGTACGGAAACGACAGGAAGAAGCAGCACAGACACTGGCAGAGATACAGAAACAGATTGCATCCTGTAATGAGGGAATGGAACAGGGGCAGAAAGAATTGTTTGCGCTGTTAAACCGCAGAGCAGATATTCAGGCCAAACAGCAGCGTTCCGATACCATGGTGGAGCAGATCAATATACGAAAAGCAGAGCTTGGAAAGCGTCTGCTGGACAGAAAAACGCAGGAAACGGATCTGGATTCGGTTCTTGCAGACTGTAAAAAAGATCTCGAAGAGGTCAGTGCGCATATCCGAAAACTTTCGGAGCAGGAAAAAGAATTAAGTGCAAAGGAAAAAGAATGGAGAACCAAGGCAAAAGAAAATGACCGTGCATTAGAAGAAAAGCAAAACGAATTTCACAGGCAGCAGTCTCGTCTGGAGTCGCTTAAAAATATTGCGGAGCGCTATGACGGATACGGAAACAGTATCCGCAAAGTGATGGAACAGAAAGAACATAATCCGGGATTACTCGGGGTTGTGTCGGATCTGATTCAGGTGGATAAGAAATATGAGATTGCGATTGAGACCGCTCTGGGTGGAAACATTCAGAATATTGTGACGGAAGATGAAGCAACGGCAAAGAAAATGATTGCATTTCTGAAGCAGAACCGTTTCGGACGTGCAACATTTCTTCCGCTGACCAGTGTAAGCGCAAGAAAAAATCCGAAGAATGAAGCGGCACTGAAGGAGCCCGGAGTTATTGGAATTGCCAGTCAGCTGGTAAAGTGTGAGCAAAAGTATGAGGAAGTGGCGGCGTATCTGCTGGGGCGTGTGCTTGTGGCAGATTCGATTGATCATGCGATTGCACTTGCAAAGAAGAATCATTACAGTTTACATATTGTAACTCTTGAGGGAGAATATTTAAGCCCCGGTGGTTCCATGACGGGTGGAGCATTTAAAAATTCATCCAATCTGCTGGCAAGACGCCGCGAAGTGGAGGAACTGGAAACGAAAACGAATCGTCTGCTTCAGGAGATTGCGCAGATAAAAAACCGCAGGGAGGATCTTCTTACGGCCATTGAGCTGAATGAGGAAGAGCTGGAACAGGTGAAAGAAACCCTGCAGAAAGAATTTATTCGTCAGAATACTGCAAAGATCAATGTGGATCGTGCAATGCAGCAGAAAAATGAGAGTGAAGAAGTATTTTCAAGTCTCATGAAGGAACGGCAGCAGATGGATCGGCAGGTGGAAGAAATTCGTGCAGATCAGACAGGCATTAAGGAGGAACTGGAACATTCCAGACAACAGGAAATGGAAATCCAGCATGCGAATGAAGCGTTTCAGAAGATGCTTGAAGAACAGAAAGAACTGGAAAATAAAGCGGAATCGGAACTATCTAGAATTCAGCTTGAGGAAGCGAATATCCGGCAGAAAGTAGAATTTGCCCAGACAAACGTGGAACGTATCAATGGAGATCTGGAAAAATTTGAGACGGAAAAGACCGGGCTTCTGGAGAATGCGAAAAATTCCAAAGAAGATGTGGAAAAGAAACAGCACGATATTGCAGAAATCCAAAAGACGATCCTTGCTTCTTCGGATTCCCATGGGGAACTGGAACAGAAACTTCGTGAAAGCGTAGAACAAAAAGAACAGATGTCTGCGGAATACCGGGGATTTTTCCGGAAACAGGAGGAAATTTCCGAGCGGTGTAACGGATTGGATAAAGAAGTGTTCCGTCTGAACAATCAGCGGGAAAAGCTGAATGAATCTGCAGAACAACAGACAAATTATCTGTGGGAAGAATATGAACTGACACCGCATGCGGCAGCAGAATTAAGAAACAGTGAATACGAAGATCCGCTTGCTTTAAAGAAACTGATCGCAGCAGTAAAGGATGAGATCCGGAAGCTGGGAACAGTCAACGTCAATGCCATTGAAGAATATAAAGAAGTTTCGGAACGTTATACGTTCCTGAAAGGGCAGCATGATGATCTGGTTGAGGCAGAGCAGACACTGCTCGGCATCATAGAAGATCTCGACAGCGGCATGAGAAAACAGTTTATGGAAAAGTTTGCGGAAATCCAGAAAGAATTCAATGCATCATTCAAGCACCTGTTCGGCGGCGGACATGGAGCTTTGGAACTGGTGGAGGATGAGGATATTCTCGAATGTGGCATCCGCATCATTGCGCAGCCGCCGGGAAAGAAACTGCAGAATATGATGCAGATGTCCGGTGGTGAGAAAGCGCTGACAGCAATTGCACTGTTGTTTGCGATTCAGGCGCTGAAACCTTCGCCGTTTTGTCTTCTGGATGAGATCGAAGCAGCGCTTGATGATTCCAACGTCTCAAGGTTTGCAAGTTACTTAAATAAGCTGACAAAAAACACACAGTTTATTGTAATTACGCACAGACGTGGTACAATGACAGCAGCGGACCGGTTGTATGGAATTACCATGCAGGAAAAAGGTGTATCGACACTTGTGTCGGTAGATCTGATTGAACATGATTTGAACTGATTGATTATGTAAAAAGAAAGAAGCGATAAGAAAGGAAACTGATATGGGAGAAAAGAAAGGTTTTTTCAGCCGGCTTGTCGAAGGATTGACCAAGACAAGAAATAATATTGTATCCGGAATTGATTCGGTATTTCACGGTTTTTCTAAAATTGATGATGAGTTTTACGAGGAACTGGAAGAAATTCTGATTATGGGTGATCTGGGTGTTAAGGCTACCGAGTCGATTCTGGATGATCTGCGTGAAAAAGTAAAGGCAAACCATGTGAAAGAGCCTGCAGAATGCAAACAGCTTCTGATCGACAGCATCAAACAGCAGATGCAGGTCGGTGAGACGGCATACCGCTTTGAAGAAGAGACATCCGTTGTCCTTGTGATCGGAGTCAATGGTGTGGGAAAGACCACAACCGTCGGAAAACTTGCAGGTAAACTGAAAGAGCAGGGAAAAAAGGTTGTGATTGCCGGTGCGGATACTTTCCGTGCAGCAGCAGGAGATCAGCTCAAAGAGTGGGCGGACCGTTCGGGAGTTGACATGATTGGCGGAACGGAAGGCGCAGATCCGGGATCTGTGGTTTATGATGCAACGGCTGCAGCAAAGGCCAGAAATGCA
>ULKO01018851.1_pt1 | contig 11276 bp, 9 predicted proteins | sample 1951091 | NCBI WGS metagenome assembly ULKO01 (sample SAMEA4835494, study PRJEB28245) | human gut metagenome | biome: gut microbiome; material: fecal sample | place: Denmark | collected 2008 | reverse complement strand
GGAAATACTGCGACACCGACGACATCGAGGCGACAGAGTTCGGAAAGGAGAATGCCGTTGACGATTGAGATTTCCCTGTTGCTCTCCGGAGTATCTGTTGCGTTTGCGATTTTTTTCGGTATCTGCTCAAAGCAGAGAAATGAGAAAAAGGACACACAGGAAGATGCGGAACAGAGAGCAACAACCGACACAATGGTGATGGTGAAACTTGAGAACATCGCAGACGACCTCAAAGACATCAAGCGGGAATCGAGAGAGAACCGTGAAGAGATGAAAACATTGAGAGACCGTGTTATCATTGTGGAACAGTCACTCAAGAGCTATCACAAGAGACTGGACGGAGAACAGCATTCCGACCGATAACAGGAGGGCAGGAAACGGGCAAGAATCAACCTCACAGAAAAGAGGCAATACATGAGAATGACAGAACAGGAACGACGCATCAGAATCCGGCATCTGAAAAGAATGTACCGGATAAGAGAGCGAAAAGAGAGACATGACAAAAAGGTGTCCGGTCTGTTCATGAAACGTGTTGTATTCACTTTGATTCTTGCAGCATTTATCTTTACAGTCGTGATGATATTTGTGTTTTTGCGGATGGGTTCAGAACCGTCGACACTGATTGAGAATGTATTCAGATTTCTTTCAGTTGAGGGCGGTGCAATGGCACTCATTAAGTCCGTGAAAACGGTCAAGGGAACAAAGTCAAACGGAGAAATACAACACAATGACGAACCGGAACAGGATGACGAGGAGGTACAAGGATGAAATACATCGTCGAGAATTGGTTTGTGATTGTGGGTCTGATTGCGGTATGTGCAGCGGGAGGATATGCAGTATATGTTTTCGTGAAAATGCCGTCAGACAAGCAGTTGAACAAAGTGAGAGAATGGCTGCTCTATGCAGTCACAAAGGCAGAAAAAGAACTGGGAGGCGGTACAGGTCAAATCAAGCTGCGTTATGTATATGACATGTTTGTTGCAAGGTTTGCGTGGCTTGCGAGAGTGATTTCTTTTGAGGCTTTTTCGATGATGGTCGACGAGGCACTTGAGAGAATGAAAAAGATGCTTGAGAGCAACAAAGCGATGCAGACGCTTGTGAGCGGTGAGGCAGGTGAGGTCAATGAGTAAAATCGTAGACTTTTTCATGCAGAACGCAAGGACAATCGGGATTGTGTACGTTGTGGGTGCGGTCGTCGTATTTTTAGCGATGACAGCGTTTTACATTTGGGTCGACAGGGCAAGCAAAAAGGAACAGGAACTTTACTATGACGAATATTATTATCCGGATGACAAATTTGCGGAAAGAATGTCGGTGGTAGTATGGTTCATTCTTTCATTGGGATGTGCGATTTTATGGGTTGGTATTCCGTTACTGATTTGCGGGTTGATTGTGTACACAGAACTTGAGGAACATTGTCCGGAACTTATGGGAGACATGACGGACAGAAACACAGAAGAATTTGACAAGGAGGAAAACAAATGATTTCAAATTGCGGACATGATGAAAATAACAGATACAGCGGAGGAAAGGCAGGAGACCAGACAGGTACAGAGTGGAGGGTTATAAATTGGTATAACAGACCGTGGAAATGCGTCCTCCGTCATCCGGATGCAAAGGTCAGAAAAATGATTGCGAGCATGGCAAAGGCAGCAGCAGTCAACAATAAAATCGGATATGACCAGTCAGAGAGATACACATTTTGGGAGCATCTCAAGGCATCGAATTACGACCCTGCACAAATCACGATTGCGTGTGAGGCAGATTGTTCATCCGGTGTCGCTGCAATCGTAAAGGGTGCAGGTTACAGACTGGGAAATGAGAAAATGAAGAATGTGAGCATTTATCTCTATACCGGAAACATGAGAGCGGGTCTCAAGGCAGCAGGATTCGAGGTGTTGACAGATAGCAAATATCTGACATCGGATGCGTATTTGCTTGAGGGAGACATCACCCTCAATGACAATGCTCACGTTGCAGTGAACCTCACGGACGGGGCAAAGTCATCCGGAACAGGTGCATCCAACACAACAACAGTCAAGAGCAATGCAAAGGTCGACGTTGCACACGGGTTCAACAAGAGCCTTGCAGGAACTTACAAGGTGACTGCATCCGGATTGAATCTCCGTGCGGGAGCAGGAACAGGAAAGTCAATCCTTGCGGTGATGAAAAACGGTGAGAAAGTCCAGTGCTATGGATATTATAACGATTGCAACGGTGTGAAATGGTTGTATGTGGTTTACAAGAACATCGTCGGATATGCTTCAAGCAAGTATTTGAGCAAATAGGAGGGAAAATCATGTTATACTATTTAGGCAAAGGAACAGAGTTCAAGAAAGAGGACTGCAAAGAGTACAAGACCATTGAGGGAGCAATGAAAGCAGCAGCAAAGGACGAGAGTTTTGTTGTGTGGGATGAAAACGGAAACCTCATCGGCTCACTCACGGACAATGTTCCGGAGGGAGCATTGCAGACAAATCCGGACGGCAGCGTCAACACATACGATGCAGACGGAAACAAGGTTGGAACAGTCGATGCAGAAACCGTTGAGAAAATGACAACATTTGAGAGTGACGAGGATGCAGCAGGGCAGCAGGAGGACGCAGAGGACGGGGGAACAGTCTCAAACGATGCAGAGACGACAAATCCTCCGTCTGAACCGGAAACGGGCGAGAATGGGGCAAATACAGAGCCACAGGAGGCAGAGGACGAGCCGGAGGACAAAGTCATCATCCCGCAGGGAAAAATGAAAGTGACGGTCATTTGCGACGGCTCACTCAATATCAGACGTTCCGCAGCGTGGGGCAATGAGAACATCTGCGGTCGTGCTATCAGAGGACAGTCATATTATGTGAAAGAGATTCATGTTGTGGACGGAAAGAAGATGGTCAGAACAATCGGAGACCTTTATCTCTCCGGAGAATCCGAGCATGTACAGTTTGAACAGTTATAAAAGCATACAGACAAAAAAGAGGACGGCATCCGGAAACGGGTGTCGTCCTTGTGTTATAATGGATTTATGAACGTGCTTGAATTTTGGCAATCAACGCATCCTGCAAAACTTTTGAATAGTTGATACCGTAATTTTCACATGCAGTATTGAGCCATGCAGGAATACTCAAAGTTTTCTTGACTGCCTTGTCATTGTACGCACGGGCGTATTCGTCGAGGTTGACACAAATCAAATTGACAAGTGCTGCATCCTCGTCCTTTTCAACTGCATCAAGAGGGGTCGGAGCGGGAAGAACATCACCATCACGCAAGGATGTGAATAAATACTGACCGCAAGCCTCTTGAGCCATTGCGAAAGCGTCCGCAAGGTTATCTCCGTAAGTTGCTAAATCATTGAGGTCGGGGAAAATAACTGAATATTTCCCGTCGCCCTCCGGATAAAAAACAGCAGGATAAATATAATTCATGATAACGCTCCTTTCTTTAATGGGTGGCAGGTCTCATTTGAGACCCGCCTGTTTGAGTATGGAGTTGACAACCCTTTGAGGAATGTCGCCTCGATGATTTGGGATTGTAACTTTTCCCGTTTTGGTTGGGTGTTTGTATTGGTGATGTGAACCTCTCACATCTACTAACTCCCATCCGTCATTGAGGACTATTTTTTCAATTTCTCGAAATCTCATTTGTATTGTTTCCTCCTTACAAGTATATAATAACACGTATTTTACGTAATGTCAATAAAAATATACGTAAAATACGTAAAAAAATAACAGAGATTTTCATACTACTAAATTGAACCTACCGACTGGAAATCTGGACGCAGGCAGCGCAGGTACTGTGGCACAGATGTTATCTAAAGCAAGCCAGAAGCATAATCAGACAATAATTATGGTAACTCATGACAGACAGATGGCGGATTATGCAGATAAGATAATAACTATTGTTGATGGAGTGTGCCAGTAGTATAGCCATACATACGGAAAGGGGGATGCGTATGTATGTATGAAAGAATCTGGTTGAATAATTAAATATTATCGTGTATCATTAGAAAAAGAGCCACTCGTTGGCTCTTTTTTTACGAAAAGGACAGGTAGTTAATATGAATCAGACATATATGAAAGAGCAGAAGATACTTCCATTGTTATTAAAAATGTCGCTTCCAATGGTAATCTCAATGATGGTTAATTCATTGTACAACATTGTTGACAGCTTCTTTGTTGCCAAGATAAGTGAAAATGCGATGACAGCCTTGTCACTTGTCTTTCCGGTACAGAATCTTATAAGCTCGGTTATGATAGGATTTGCAATAGGAATTAATGCAGTCATATCATTTTTTATGGGTGCACAGAACCAGAAGCAGGCAGACAAAGCAGCCAGTCAGGGCATGCTCTTAAGCTGCATACATGCTGTTGTGCTTACTGTGATATGCATAGCAGGCATGCCGGTATTTTTAAAAATGTTTACAAAGGACGCAGAGATAGTTTCACTGGGACTTAAATATTCCAATATTGCATTTGCATTTTCAATAATGCTTGGAATTGAGCTTATGTTTGAGAAGGTGTTTCAGGCAGTTGGAAGAATGAATGCTTCTATGGTCTGTCTTATGACAGGCTGTATAGTTAATATTGTGCTTGACCCGATGATGATATTCGGAATAGGCCCATTTCCTGCAATGGGGATTGAGGGCGCTGCACTTGCGACAGGAATAGGTCAGACTTCGGCAGCTGTGCTATATATCATAATATATATTGTTAAGCCTATTCCGGTTAAATTCAGAAAATCAGAGATGAGAATAGAAGGTTCGATGGCAAAGAGACTTTATTCTATCGGTATGCCGGCAAGCTTAAGCCTTGCACTTCCATCTATTCTTATATCAGTGCTTAATGTAATACTTGCGGCTTACTCGGCTGTGTATGTGTTCGTACTTGGAGTATATTACAAGCTGCAGACATTCCTTTATCTTCCAGCCAACGGAGTTGTACAGGGAATGAGACCACTTATGGGATATAATTACGGAGCAGGAGAGCATGAGAGAGTAAGAAAGATATATAAGACATCAATGGTACTTATATTTGCTATTATGGTAGCAGGTACAATTCTCTGTCTTGCAATACCGGGTTCACTTATCGGTCTGTTTACAAGCAATCCTGACACAATAAATGAAGGAGAGACAGCATTTAGAATCATAAGTGCCGGATTTATTGTATCAACTGTATCAGTTACTTCGGCGGGGGCACTTGAAGGACTTGGAAAAGGATTTCCATCACTTATCATATCTGTGTGCAGATATGTTGCGGTAATAATTCCGGTTGCATTCGTTATGTCAAGGATAGCAGGTGCTGTTGGTGTATGGCATGCTTTTTGGATTACCGAAGTGATTACATCAGTAATTTCTTATATAGTATATAAGAAAAATACATAACTAAAAAACCAAAATGGTTTCGGCATTGTTTTTTTTGTAATACAATGTTGCTTTTTTAAAATCTCCCCCTAAAATGGGGTAAATGACGAAATATCTGTTGTGCTAGTATTCTACTTGATATATAATGATAAATACTTATATAACACATTGAAAAGGAGAAGAATGATGAAGAAAGGATTAGCAAAAAGAATTCTTGTTAGTTTGCTTACAGTAGTCATGATATCTGCTAGTGTTTTACCAATGCTGGTAAGCACAGCTAATGTGGCTCGGGCTAACGAGAATGTAACGAATGTCCTTACAGAAGGTGTGGAAATTGATACACCAAATGTTGTCAAGGATGAGATGTACAGTGACTATGTTAAAGTGACATTTATTGTTAATGACACTGAGACAATAGTCAAATATGTAAAAACAGGCGATACCGTTACAGTAAGGTCAACTAATTCCAGTGTCGGAGTACTTGTTGGCGATGTACCTAACGGTAGTGCAGTAACAGAGGATACGACAATATATGTCAAGACATATAATTATAAGGATGTCCTGAATATTAAGAAGGAACTTGTGAATGAATACGGAGAACCTGATGCAGATGGTTACTATACTTTAAAGTTTACAGCCGGCGCAAAGAATATGCCTTCAATTCATTCAGCAACAAGAAATGATATGGTTCTTGTTATTGATGCATCACTTAGTATGGCTTGTTCAGTTAAAGGTTCAAGAGCTACTGATGGTAATGAATATATGGCAGATACATATGCTGATACAAGATTTAAAGCTATGTATAATGCTGTTGATTCATTTTTGAATGCATTCCTTCCAGAAGGAAATGATAAGAATACAATATCACTTGTTATATATAATGTAAGTGCATTAGATCAGTTGAATGCAATATATAAGAAGTCATCAACAACTAAAAAATCAGAAGTTATGGCTGCACTTGATGCTGTATTTAACGAAGCTGCTTTTAATGAGTCGCTTGCAAATTCACCTAAAAATGAATATGGTGTAAATGTTGATAAAATGACAAATCCTGGAAGTCTTGCATCTAAAACCAATGTTAAAGCGGGACTGGATGTTGCAGCAGATATTTTTGTTGCTAATAATAATACTAATGCTAAGTCAATTATACTTTTCACTGATGGTGTTGCAAACAGACCTAATACTGCCGTTACAACAGAATCTATGACACAGTATGCAGTGGGTGGGACATATACATATAATGAAACTGATTATACAATTTCTGATATAGCTTATAAGACAAGTTACTATAATGAGAATAATGAAGAAATAAAAGATAATAAAAATCAAATAGCAGCGGCTTATTATGCTAGTCAGAAGGGACAGGAATTAGCAAAGGATAATGTATCAATATATTCATTTGCATTAATTGATAGTGTTACTGATAATGTTCGAGCAGCTATGGGTGATACTAATCTTGATGTAAGTGAATATGTGTCTAGTGCTTCGCCTGTTAAAAAAACAACTAATATTAAACTCCAGATTTCACCTAAGTTTACTTATACTGAATCTGGGACTGGCTATGCAAAGAAGTTTTTTGCTACAACAAATGTAGATGAATTAAATAAAGAATTTAAGAGTATTATTGCATCATTAAAGGAACTTCCTTTTGATACGGCAACAGTAACTGATACGCTTGATGAGCATTTTGAACTTGTTCCGGGACAGACTGGAGTTACAGACAATGGTAATGGAACATTTACAGTTACTTATCCAAACAAGATTACAACAGATGCGCAGGAGATAACTGTTAAGATTAAGGCTAAAGACGGTTATGCAGGATCTTCATATACTAATGCTGGTTGTACATTCAATGCAACAGTTGGTGATCTTACATATAGTCAGGACTTTGCAGAAGAACCATCAGCAGTAATCACACCTGATGCTGTTAATGATTCATATACAGTTAATCAGGGAGAGACACTTACAGTAGCTGATGTATCTGTATTAGATAATGATAATAATATAAAAGTTAATAATCCGGATAAGAATGTAACAATCAAGGCAGAGAAGGTTACTGACCCACAGAATGGTACAATAACATTCAATGAAGATGGTACATTCACATATACTCCTAACAATGGTTTTAGTGGTGAGGATACATTTAGATATAAGACGGTTCTTACAGTTGACGGAAGAACTTATGAGAAGGAAGCAACAGTAACTATTACAGTTGTTCCTAAGTACACACAGACTATTAAGTATGTATTAGAAAATGGTACTAAGGCAGCTGAGGACAATGTTCAGACTGTAGTTAAGGGTAATTCTACAACAGCAGTTACATCACCTTCAATCTCTGGTTACAAGCCAAGCATCGAAGTTGTTGAGGCTACATCACTTACTGGTGATAAAGAGATTATTGTTAAGTATGTAAGGGATGATGAACAGACAAAGGATGTAACTTATACAGTAGAGTATTACAAAGATAATGTTAAGGATGATACTAAGACACAGAGTTATACTAATCCGATCTGGGTTAACGATAATGAACAGAATGTAAAATTATCTGAGATTAATACTACAGATAAGTTCGGAGCAGGATATAAGTTTGAAAAGACTGACCCGGCAACAATACCAGCAACAATAGCTGATAATGGTGTAATCAAGGTTTACTATGTGGCTGATACATTTGATTATTCTGTAAAGTATGTCCTTGAAGGAACAGATACAGAACTTGTTCCTGGATATACTAAGTTAGCAACGTTTGGAACAGAAGTTGGAGCTGATAAGAAGAATATCGAAGGTTATACAGTACTTAATGCTGATGAGAAGTTAACTATTGGAGCAGATTCAGATAGTAATGTACTTGTTATCAAGTATAGAGCTAATACATACGGATATTCAGTAGAATATTACTATGATGGTGTTAAGGATGAGTCAGCTACATTAAATAAGTTAGCTCAGTTTAATACTATAGTAAATTCATATGATCCTAAAGAAAAGCCTGGTTATAAGTTTGAAAAGACTGAGAATTTACCATTAACAATTACAACAGATGCGTCAAAGAACGTAATTAAAGTATACTATGTAAAAGATGCGAGTCAGACAAAGAACATCACATATACAGTTAAGTACTTTAAGGATGGAGCTGAGGTAACAGCAGACAAGCAGACAGTAACTAAGACTGTATGGGTAAATGATCCATCAGAATTAACTGTTGATAAGACTGCTATTAATACAACGGATAAGTATGTTGGATACAAGTTGGATTCAGCAGCAACAGGAGAGATTCCTACAGTAGTTGCAGATGGAACAGTTATCAATGTATATTATGTTAAGGATGAACTTCAGACAAAGGAAGTAACTTATACAGTTAAGTACTTTAGAGATGGAGTTGAAGTAACAGCAGATAAGCAGACAGTAACTAAGCGAATCTGGATAAATGCTCCATTAGAAGTTGAAGTTAACAAGACAGCTATTAACACAACAGACAAGTATGTTGGATATAAGTTAGATTCAGCAGCAACAGGAGAGATTCCTTCAGTAGTTGCATCAGGAACAGTTATCAATGTATATTATGTTAAGGATGCAAGCCAGACAAAGGATGTAACTTATACAATCAAGTACTATAAAGATGGTGAAGAACAGACAGAAGATACTATTACAGTAACTAAGAAGGTTTGGGTAAATGAGCCATCAGTAATTGATGTTAATAAGGCTGACATTAACACAACAGATAAGTATGAAGGTTATACATTTGATTCAGAAACAACAGGAATTATTCCTAATAAAGCTGATAACGGTTCAGTTATCAAGGTATATTACAAGAAGGTTGTAGTACCAGCTGAGCCATCATCAGACAATAGTCAGGAAACCGTTAAGACAGGTGATAATTCTAACATGATGCTTTACATTCTTATGCTTGCAACATGTGTGGCAGGAGCTGCTACAGTTGTTGTAACAGGAAGAAAGAAGTCAGAACAGGAGTAAGCTTATCTTAGATAAAAGTATTACTTAAAACATAAGACACTGTCGTACCATATTATGTGGTATGGCGGTGTCTTTTTACATGTAAAAATGTTATTATCTTGACATTGTTTGAATTTGGAAATACAATAGTTGCATATGCAACAATTGGAGGTGAAAGTAATGTTGAGAAGAATTTTTTCTTATATGAAAGAATATAAGAAATACGCATGGCTGGCGCTTATATGTATAGGTGTTGAAGTTGTGCTTGAGATTATGGTGCCTAAGCTGATGGCTGACCTGATTGATATAGGTGTGACCAATTCAGATGTGCCATATATAATAACTAAAGGTATCCAGATGGCTGTATGTGCAGTTGCTGCACTTATATTAGGTGTGGGAAGTGCAAGATTTTCTGCACTTGCAGGTCAGGGACTGGGTGCTAATATAAGAAAGGCTGAGTACGAGAAACTCCAGTCTTATTCATTTTTTAATATAGACCATTTCAGTGTTTCGTCATTGGTTACACGACTCACAAGTGATGTAACTAATATTCAGAATGCTGTATCGACAGGGATGCGTCCATTTGGACGAAGTCCGGTAATGCTGATATTTGCAACGACTCTGGCATTCCAGATTAATTCAACACTGGCACTGGTCTTTCTTGTAGCACTGCCAGTTCTGGCAGTCCTGCTCATCATAATAATCATTAATGTTGGTCCACGATATGGAAGAATGCAGGGAGCAGTTGACCTTGTAAACAGGTGTATAGAGGAGAATCTTACAGCAGTAAGAGTTGTTAAATCATATGTGCGTGGTGATTACGAAATTGAAAAATTCGGACACGTTAATGATAATCTGAAAAACGAATCAGAGAAAGCATTTGGAATAGCTGTACTAAACATGCCTGCTATGCAGTTCGTTATGTATTCTACAATTCTTGGTATTCTTCTTATTGGTGGAAGACTGATTAATTCAGGACAGATGATGATTGGACAGCTTACTTCTTTCTTAAGCTATGTCCTTCTGATACTTAATTCTCTTATGATGATGTCAAATGTATTCCTTCTTATGACAAGGTCACTTGCTTCTGCAGAAAGAATTATGAAGGTAATTGATGAGCCGATTGATATAACTGATGAGAATGCAAAGGACATTGAAGTTAAGAAGGGTGAGATTGAATTTAACCATGTCTGGTTTAAATATAAGGATACCGCCAAAGAATATGTGCTGTCAGATGTTTCATTTCACATTAATGCAGGACAGACAGTCGGAATAATCGGTCAGACAGGTTCATCAAAGACGACGCTTATCCAGCTTATTCCAAGACTTTATGATGCAAGTAAGGGTGAGATTAAGATAGATGGAATAAATGTTAAGGAATACCCGGTTAGACATTTAAGAGATGCAATATCAGTTGTATTACAGAAGAATACACTGTTTTCGGGTTCGCTTATTGATAATTTGAGATGGGGCGATGAAAATGCGACTCTGAATGAGATTAAAGAGGCATGCAGCATAGCGTGTGTTGATGAATTTATAGACAGGCTTCCTGGAGGACTTGATGCAGAGATGGGACAGGAGGGTGTCAATGTATCCGGTGGACAGAAGCAGAGAATATGTATTGCAAGAGCAATATTAAAGAAGCCGAAGGTTCTTATTCTTGATGATTCAACGAGTGCGGTTGATACTGCAACAGAAGGAAAGATAAGAAATGCACTTGCAAAGAAGCTGCCATATATGACTAAGATTATAATTGCACAGAGAATATCGTCAGTGTGTCATGCAGACCAGATAATTATTATGGACGGCGGTCGTGTGGATGCAATCGGAACACACGAAAGTCTGTTAAGGACTAATAAGATATATCAGGAAATATATGAATCACAGAAGGAAGGAGCTGATCTTTAATGGCTAAGTATGTTGGATATAAAAGACCTAAAGATACGAAAAAGACTGTTAAGCATCTCCTTACATA
>ULKO01008014.1_pt1 | contig 11435 bp, 10 predicted proteins | sample 1951091 | NCBI WGS metagenome assembly ULKO01 (sample SAMEA4835494, study PRJEB28245) | human gut metagenome | biome: gut microbiome; material: fecal sample | place: Denmark | collected 2008 | reverse complement strand
AGGAATAAGTCTGCCAAGATTGTGCAGATGGTGTCACATATTCAGTACTTTGAGTATATTATCACAGATTCTGAACTTGAGGCGCTTGTTTTGGAGTGCAATCTTATCAAGGAGCACAGACCTAAGTACAATACCATGCTAAAGGATGACAAGAGTTATCCTTTTATTAAGATTACCGTTGGTGAAGAGTATCCAAGGGTACTTTTTGCAAGAAAGATGAAGCATGGAGCAGGTAAGTATTTCGGTCCTTACACTTCTGCGGCAGCAGTCAAGGACACTATTGAACTTCTATGCAAACTGTATAAGGTAAGAACCTGTAACAGAAATCTGCCTAAAGATGAGGGCAAGGACAGGCCGTGTCTTAATTATCATATCGGACAGTGTGATGCACCATGTCAGGGATATGTAAGCGGTGAGGAATACAGAAGAAGAATTGATGAGGTTGTAGCTTTCTTAAATGGTGATTACAAGAAGATTATGGACAGGCTTACAACGCAGATGCAGGAAGCGTCTGATAAGATGGAGTATGAGGAAGCTGCAAGATACAGAGACCTGTTAATGAGTGTCAAGCAGGTTGCACAGAAGCAGAAGATTACAGCAGATGATGTTAATGACAGAGATGTCATTGCGTGTGCAAGTGACGGTCAGGACGCAGTTGTGCAGGTGTTCTTTATCAGGCAGGGCAAGCTTCTTGGAAGAGATCATTTTCATATGAAGGTTGCCGAAGGTGACTCTAAGAGCGACATAATTTCGGAATTTATGAAACAGTATTACGGCGGAACTCCATTTATACCTAATATTATTATGGTGCAGTACGAGATAGAGGATGCGGATACAATAGCACAGTGGCTTAGTGCAAGAAAGAGTCGCAAGGTAAGTATTGTCACACCTAAGAAGGGCGATAAGGAAAAGATGGTTGAGCTTGCATATAAGAACGCCCAGCTTGTTCTTACACAGGATGCGGAGAAGATTAAGCGTGAGGAGAGCAGGACAACAGGAGCTATGAAAGAGATTGCCGGCTGGCTTGGACTTGGGACACTTCACAGAGCAGAGGCTTACGATATATCTAATACAAATGGCGTTGAAAGTGTTGGCTCAATGGTCGTTTTTGAGGATGGAAAACCAAAGAAGAATGATTATCGCAAGTTCAGGATAAGAACAGTAAAGGGACCGGATGATTATAAGAGCATGCGTGAGGTTCTGACAAGACGTTTTACAAGGGGTATGCGTGAGCGGGAAGGACTCGAGGATAGTCATGGATTTTCGAGATATCCAGACCTTATTATGATGGATGGCGGACGAGGCCAGGTGAATATTGCACTTGATGTACTCAAGGAACTGGGGCTTAATATTCCTGTGTGCGGTATGGTAAAGGATGATACCCACAGCACAAGAGGTCTGTATTATAACAATATTGAGATACCGATAGATAAGCACAGCGAGGGCTTTAAGCTGATTACAAGGGTGCAGGATGAGGCACACAGATTTGCAATAACTTATCACAGAAGCTTAAGAGATAAGGCACAGGTATCTTCTGTACTTGATTCGATTGAAGGAATCGGACCTGTAAGAAGAAAGGCACTTATGAAGCATTTTCTTGATATAGAAAAGATACGGCAGGCATCAGTGGATGAGCTTATGAAGGCTGATGGTATTACTGAAAATGTGGCAGAGAATATATACAATTTCTTTCATTGATAATACTTTTATAATAGCATTTAGAGCTTGTCTGTGATAAACTTAGGATATATGAAATCGTAAACATGAGTTTGGAGGCAGAGAATATATGAATAATGGTAAAGAGAGGGTAAAGTTATCTAAAGTTATCCAGAAAATGAATCTTGTTAATCTTACACCACAGATAGATGTGTCAGGAATCTGGCTTAATCTGCCTGATGTGAACAGACCGGCTTTGCAGCTTACAGGTTTTTATGACCAGTTTGATAATGACAGATTACAGATTATTGGTAATGTGGAGAATGCTTATCTTGCGAGTCTTTCTGAGCAGGAGAGATATGAAAGATATATGCAGCTTTTGTCAAGTAATATTCCATGTATTATATTCTGCAGGAGTATAAAGCCAGAGCCTAAGATTATTGAACTTGCGGTTAAGTATCAGATACCTCTTCTTATGACAGACCAGGCAACATCTTCATTTACAGCAGAAGTAATACGCTGGCTGAAGGTCCAGCTTGCACCATGTATCGTAATCCATGGTGTTTTAGTTGATGTATATGGTGTAGGTGTACTTATCACAGGTGAGTCTGGTATTGGTAAGAGCGAGGCTGCACTTGAACTTATAAAAAGAGGACACCGTCTTGTAACTGATGATGCGGTTGAAATCAGAAAGGTCAGTGACGAGACTCTGGTTGGAAGCGCACCGGGAGTTACCAAGTATTTTATAGAGCTTAGAGGCATTGGTATTATTGATGTCAAGACACTTTTCGGTGTTGAAAGTGTTAAGGAAACTCAGGAAATTGATATGGTTATCAAGCTTGAGGACTGGAACAAGGACAGAGAGTATGACCGCCTTGGACTGGAGGAAGAATATATAGAATATCTTGGAAATAAGGTTGTGTGCCATACGCTTCCGGTAAGACCAGGCCGTAATCTTGCTGTAATTGTTGAGTCAGCAGCGGTCAACCACAGACAGAAGATGATGGGATATAATGCAGCGAAGGAATTATACAGAAGAGTACAGGAAAATCTTATGAGAGGCGGGGAGGATGACGATGAGTAAGATTATATTTGGAATTGATGTTGGAGGAACAACCTGCAAATGTGGTACATTTTCTGAAGAAGGTGAGCTGTTAAGAAAAGAAGAGATTCCTACAAGAAAGGATGAGGGTGGAAGCCTGATTCTGCCTGATATAAGTGAGTATATCAAGGGCGTTCTTGCAGATATGAATATGACAACAGAGGATGTGGCAGGAATCGGAATGGGACTTCCTGGTGCATGTCTTGATGATGGAACTGTCAACAAATGTATCAACTTGGGCTGGGGAGTATTTAATGCAGCCAATGCACTGTCTGAGCTTACAGGTATTCCTGTTAAGATTGGTAATGATGCCAATATGGCAGCACTCGGAGAATTCTGGGTAGGCGGTGGAAGCGAATATAACAGCATGGTAATGGTGACGATTGGAACCGGTGTAGGCGGTGGAGTTATTATTGATGGAAAGCCTCTTTATGGATTTAACGGTGCAGCAGGTGAGATAGGTCATCTTCCACTTGTTGAAGGTGAGACTGAGAGCTGTAACTGTGGAAAGAAGGGCTGTCTTGAGCAGGTTGCTTCTGCAACTGGAATTGTAAGAACGGCTAACCGTATGCTTGCAGAAAGTGACATGCCTTCATCTTTAAGAAGTGTGCCATACATATCGGCAAAGGTTATATTTGACGAGGCTAAGGGAGGAGATGCCCTTGCTATACAGGTAACAGAGTATGTATGCAGGTATCTTGGAAAAGGACTTGCATGTGCAGCGGGAATGGTTGACCCGGAGGTATTTGTAATTGGTGGCGGAGTTTCTGCCGCAGGGGAATATTTTATCAATCTTATTGATAAGTATTATAAGGAATGTGTGTTCCATGCGAGCAGACAGACTAAGATAGTTAAGGCTGCTCTTGGTAATGATGCAGGAATGTATGGAGCAGCAAAGCTTATTCTTGGAAATTAGTATTAAGGATAGTGAGATTATATGGATAATAAAATGTTATCAGAAGCATTAATATCAATGCTTGGTGCCGGGAATGTAAGAACAGGTGAACTAATGAAGACACATACTACATTCAGAATCGGAGGTGCTGCAGATTATTATGTAACACCACAGGCAGAAAAGCAGATAGCAGATGTTATCGCATTTTTGAAAAAATCGGACATTAAATATATTGTTATTGGAAATGGCAGTAATATTCTTGTGAGTGATGAAGGCTTCAGGGGAGTTGTAGTTGAGCTTGGCGATGGTTTTTCAGATTATGAGTTTCTGCAGGATTCACAGGATAATTCAGATGAAGTGCTTGTTAAAGCAAGTGCAGGTATGAAGCTTACAAGACTTGGCAATCAGCTTGCTGCTAATGGAATTGCTGGATTTGAATTTGCAACAGGTATTCCGGGTTGCATAGGTGGTGCTGTAAGAATGAATGCAGGTGCTTATGGCGGGGAGTTCAAGGATATTCTTGTCAGTGCAAAGGTTATTGATGATGAAGGTGTTATCAGGGAGCTTTCAGCAGATGAACTTGAGCTTGGATACAGAACAAGTATTGTAGCGAAAAGCAATATGATTGTTCTTGAAGCAACTTTGAAATTAAGAAAAGGTGAACCGGATATAATAAGAAATAATATCTCAGAGCTGGCAGCTAAGAGAAGGCAGAAGCAGCCACTTGAGTATCCTAGTGCCGGAAGCACATTTAAAAGACCGGAAGGATATTTTGCAGCAAAGCTTATTGAGGATGCAGGTCTTAAGGGTTGTGCAAGAGGTGGCGCACAGGTATCGGAGAAGCATGCCGGATTCGTTGTCAATAAGGGCGATGCAACTGCGAAGGATGTATGCGAGCTTACGGATTATATTAAGAGTGAAGTTATGGAAAAGTTCGGTGTCGGGCTGGAACTGGAAGTTGTAAAGGTTGGATTCTAAGGCTTGTTATAATTAAACAGACCAGTAATTAAGGACAGATAAGAAAGAGAAGATGATAAGATGAAGATGATTATTGTTACAGGTATGTCAGGCGCAGGAAAATCTACAGCACTTAATGTATTAGAAGATGAGGGGTATTATTGTGTCGATAATATGCCAATCTCTCTGATTCCTAAGTTTGCAGAGCTTGCCAATGCTGGTGATGATGGTTACAGTAATATAGCCATTGGTGTAGATATAAGAAGTGGTCACGCACTTGCTGAGCTGGATTCAGTGCTTGATGATATGCTTAATAAGCATTTTAACTATACAATTCTGTTTCTTGAATCAAGTGATGAAGTACTTGTAAAGCGATACAAGGAAACGCGAAGAACACATCCGCTTGCAATGGATGATCATGACAGAATAGATAATGTAATAAAGCTGGAAAGAGATGAGCTTAAGTTCTTAAAGAAAAGAGCAGATGTTATCATTGACACAAGTCAGATGCTTACAAGGGAACTTAAGGCAGAGCTTGAGGGCATATTCTTTGACGATAAGAATTTCAAGAATCTGTTTGTTACAGTTCTTTCTTTTGGTTTCAAATATGGAATACCTGCAGACGCAGATCTTGTGTTTGATGTGAGATTTCTGCCTAATCCATATTATATTGAAGAACTTAAACACCTTACCGGTAACGATAAGCCTGTACAGGATTATGTGAAGAAAGCTCCGGAGACAACAGAATTTCTGAAAAAGATAGATGATTTATTAAAGTTCCTTCTGCCTAATTATGTTAAGGAAGGAAAGAACAGTCTTGTTATTGCAATTGGCTGTACAGGAGGAAAGCATCGTTCAGTTACTCTTGCTAATGAAATCTATAAGCTTATAAGCAGGACTGAGTATGGATGCAAGGTTGAGCATAGAGATATTGAGAAAGATTCTAAGAGAAAAGGTTAAGTATGTCATTTTCATCAGAAGTAAAAGAAGAGTTAGTTAAGAAAACAGATTCCGCGAGGCATTGCCAGATTGCGGAATTTGCTGCGTTTATGGGAATGTCTGGCAATGTAAGCGAGACAGATAATGGAGAATTATGTCTGGAATTCGTTACAGAGAACGAATTATCAGTCGAGAAATTCAGTGACCTGTTATTGAGAATATTTAGCATTAAGATGGATGCTGATACGAATAAAATGGTTAAGAATGGCAAGGAAACTATTATAAGGATAACCAGACAGAGTGATGTTGCTAAGATATTGCAGACATTAAAATGGTGCGACGACCGGTTTACACAGATTGAACCGGTGTTTGTTGACGCAAGAATTGTAGCTATGGACTGCTGTAAGAAAGCATTTATAAGAGGAGCTTTTATGGAACGAGGTTCTATAAGTGACCCGAACAAGTTCTATCACTATGAGATTGTGTGCAAATATGAGGAGGACGCTGATATTCTTATGGATATGCTGCGTTTTTTCGGACTCGATGCCAAGGTTATTGTAAGAAAAAACAGTTTTGTTGTGTATATGAAAGAAGGCAATAATATTACTGATACGCTTAATCTTATGGGAGCGGTTGTATCACAGATGAATCTTTACAATGTCATGATTCTTAAGGGGATCAGTAATGATGTCAACAGAAAGGTAAACTGTGAGACTGCTAATCTTAACAAGACAATTGAAGCGGCGGTCAAGCAGATTAAGGATATTGAACTTATAAGAGATACTGTCGGACTTGACAGTTTAAGTGACAGTCTGATGCAGGTTGCTCTTTTAAGACTTGAGAATCCTGACATGAGTCTTCAGGGATTAGGTGAGCTGTTAGACCCTCCGGTTGGTAAATCGGGTGTAAACCACAGGCTAAGAAAGATTGGCGAGAAGGCAGATGAATTAAGACAGAGCATGGGAATCTCTGTCTGATTAAATATTTTTAATAAAATTTTACATTTTCTTTTCAAATAGGGATTGACAAGAAGTGTATAATTGAAAATATGAGATAAAAGAGCAGTCATATACTGCAGAAAGGTTGATTATGATGACTAAAGTAGATATAATTTCAGGCTTTTTGGGAGCAGGTAAAACAACTCTTATAAGTAAGCTTTTAAAGGAAGCCTTAAAGGGAGAGCAGGTAGTTCTTATTGAGAATGAATTCGGTGAAATCGGTATTGATGGAGGATTCCTTAAAGATTCTGGTGTTGAGATAAGAGAGATGAATTCAGGATGCATCTGCTGTTCACTTGTTGGTGATTTCGGAACTTCTCTTAAGGAGGTTGTTGATAAGTATCATCCAGACAGAATCATTATTGAGCCTTCAGGAGTAGGCAAGCTTTCAGATGTTATCAAAGCGGTTAAAGACCTTCACATTGAGAATGAAATCGTTCTTAACAGTGCTTCAACAGTTGCAGATGCATCTAAGGTTAAGGTATATATGAAGAATTTTGGTGAGTTCTTTAATAACCAGATTGAGCATGCAGGAACTGTTATTTTAAGCAGAACACAGAATGTTTCTGAAGAGAAGTTAAAGACAGCTATTGAGCTTATTAAGAGTGTTAATCCTAATGCACATATTATCACAACTCCTTGGGATGATATTGACGGAACTAAGATTCTTGGTGCAATGGAGAATGTTACTAACCTTGAGTTAGACATGCTTGCAGAGGCAGCACAGAAGGCTTATGAGGAGCATGAGAAGGAGCACCACCATCATCATCATGAAGATGGAGAGTGCTGCTGTTGTGGCGGACATCATGATGATGATGAGGAGCATGAGCATCATCACGACCACGAGCATGAACATCACCATGACCATGACGAGGAGCATGAGCATCATCACGACCACGAGCACGAACATCATCATGACCATGAGCATGATCATCACCATCACCATGCAGATGACGTATTTACAAGCTGGGGAACAGAGACTCCTAAGAAGTATGAGAAGGCAGAGCTTGACAGTATATTAAAGAAGCTTTCTGAGAGTGAAGATTATGGTAAGGTTCTCCGTTCTAAGGGTATGCTTCCTTGTACAGATGGAACATGGATGTATTTCGACCTTGTACCAGAAGAATATGAGATTCGTGAGGGAAGTGCTGATTTCACAGGAAGAATCTGTGTAATCGGTTCTGAACTTAAGGAAGATGCACTTAAGGAACTTTTTGAAGTTTAATCAGTGTTTAATAGAAGAACACATTTTTACAACGCATTTATAATGAAATGATAGCGCAAATGCGCGGAAATGAGGATAAATATGGCAAATGAGGAATATCAGATTCCGATTTTCTTGATTAACGGTCAGCTTGACAGTGGTAAAACAAGATTTATCTCCGATACTATAGCAATGGGACAGTTTGCAGACGCTAAGAATAAACTTCTTATTGTGTGTGAAGAAGGTGAAGAGGAGTATAGCGAGAAGCTTCTTAAGGACAACGGAGTTGATATGGTTGTTGTTGAAAAGGAAGATTTTAATATCAAGACTCTTAATGAACTGGACAAGAAGTATGATCCATGGATTGTTATTGTTGAATATAACGGAATGTGGGATCCTGCACTTATTCTTGGAAGTGAAAAGCCAAGAGGATGGCAGGTATACCAGTCTATAACTTTAGTTGATGCCAATGCATTTGGCTTACAGTGGGCTAACATGAAGTCTATTATTGCAGAGTCTGTTAAATATGCGGACATGGTTATTTTTAACAGATGTAAGTCAGGTATGGACCTTGGCAGCTACAGAAGAAGCATGAGAGCATTAAATCCTGCACTTCAGATTATCTTCGAGGACGAGAAGGGTGACCAGGTTGCTATATCTGAACAGCTTCCATACGATATCAATGCTGATGTTATTCAGGTTGATGACGAAGATTATGGTATCTGGTATATGGATGTGTCTGAAAGACCGGAAGTATACGCAGGTAAGAAGGTAAGATTCAAGGGACAGGTTCTTAAGAACAAGTACTTTAAGGATAAGAATTTCGTTCCGGGAAGAAAGGTTATGACATGCTGTGCAGAAGATACACAGTTTATTGGTTATATCAGCTTCTACAACAACATAGCTTCTCTTGAGAACAGAGAATGGATATGGGTTACAGCTACTATTAAGTATGAATTCCAGATGGCATATAAGAAGAAAGGTCCTGTTCTTTACGTTGAAAGCGTAGAAAAGACAGGTGCACCTAAGGAAGAGATGGTGTTCTTCTAATATGATACAGGATATATGGCCAAAACATCTGGACAACCAGTATAAGAATCTTAAGCCAGGCAATGGGGATACTGTGTTTTATTTTCAGGGTTCCTCGTTGCTTGCAAGACCATCAGGACATTTTAACTCACAGAATCCTGAAGAAAATGTATTAAAATATCCACAGTATGATGAGTTCGTTCAGGGGATAAAGTCCTCTTACGGAGACAAAGCTGTGGATAATTTTGAATTCATATATCTGTTGTCAATTGATGAGGAACATTTTTTCCTTGCAAGGAAGACAGGAAGCCTCGAAAGAGGTACATTCTTGGGAGAGATGGCTGATTCAGCTGTACACAAGGATATGTATTCTTTCGTCAGAGGATATGAATTCGTAGGAGTCGATTCTTTCCGTAAGGCACAGCCAAGAGAGCATGCTTATGCGGCTATTACTGCATTTCATCTGTATGGCTGGTACAGGGATAATCATTTCTGCGGAAGATGCGGAAAACCACTCAAGCATGATGACAAGCAGAGAATGTTACGCTGTGACTGCTGTAAGAATATGGTATTTCCTAAGATATGTCCGGCTGTTATTGTTGCAGTTACAGATAAGGACAGAATTCTTCTTACTAAATATGCGGGAAGAACTTATAGGAATTATGCGCTTATTGCCGGATTCACTGAGATTGGTGAAACAACAGAGGAAACTGTAAGCAGAGAAGTTATGGAAGAGGTAGGTGTGAAGGTTAAAAATATCACCTATTATAAGAGCCAGCCTTGGGGACTCAGCGGTTCTCAGCTTCTTGGTTACTTCTGTGAGCTTGACGGTGACGACACAATAACTCTTGAAGAAGATGAGTTATCGGTCGGCACATGGGTCAAGGCAGATGATATAGATGTAATTGATGACCATATCAGTCTCACAAGGGAAATGATTGAGAAATTCCGCAGTGAGCATGTGAGTCACAATTAATTGTAATCTTTAAAACTAATATTAAGATCTATGGTATTACCACTGACACCGTCTAACTTAGCTGATTCAGTGTATTGCCATATAGAGAATTCATATGGGAAGTAAGGTGTGTCTGAATAGTAGGCAAACCACTTCTCATATTTTTCTAAGCGGGTAAGGTCAAGTCTTCCAACGAATCCCTTGAGGTTGGAATATATCATTGGCTTATAGCCTGCTTTTTCTATTTTGTCGCAGAATGCGATTATGATATCTGTAAGTTCTTCAGTAGTCAGATTCTCCTGTCTGTATGAATCGCCCGAAATCTCCTCAAAGTCAATAACTATAGGATATGTAATCTTGTAAGGCTTGATAATATCAAGAACATAATCAGCCTCTTCTATAGCTTCCTGTTTCGTAATTGCAGATGAGAAGAAGTATGCGCCAATCTTAATATTATTCTTTATTGCGTCTTTTGCAAATGTATCAAATGAAGAATCAGTGTTCAGGATTCCATTGCCATAGCTTCTGAAACCACATCTTAACATGGCAAATTCAACGCCCTGTTCTTTTAATTTCTTAAAGTCAATATTCCCCTGAAACTTCGAGGCATCAACACCCATATGTGTTGTAACTTTACCGTCTTCATTGTATGTAATAATTCCTTTATCATCCTGCTTGAAATTCTCATCCTTATAATTATTCTTCGCAAGTTCAGGAAGTATCTGCGCAAATACATACTGATTCTTATTGTTCACATAGACTATATTATCAGGAAAATAGCTCTTAAGTATAGAAAGAGAACCTTCACCGTTAGTGAATCTTAACTTCATATCAGAAAGAAGATCCTCTTTCTCTTCTGACTTTAGTTTCTCAATCTCGTCATTGCTAAGCTTATCGGTATTAGTTGCAACGGTTGATTTTCGGTATTTAATAATGACACCGGTGGTCAGAAGACCGAACATTACAGTTGTCATAAAGAATATTAAAGTTGTTATCACAAAAGGATTGGTTTTCTTCGATTTCATAGTGCATCACCTCTATAATAATTAATTATGAGTTATTCATAAAAAGTATTTCTTGTATAAATGGTATATTAGCTTTTACGAAATGTCAATTAGAATTCATATGATTTTTTAAATAAAAATATACAAAAGGTATTGACAATTTATTGAATAGAATATATAGTATTTGTACAACACAACAATTCTTATAGAATCAGAATCCAGACGTGGATAACTGAGATTCTTTTGCCTTTGCAAGAAGGTAATTGTACCGTTTCTGTTCTGAATTAAGCTGGTAGATATAACAGTCTATCAGGTCAGGATCAGTAACATTATCAAGATTAGAATAGGCAGTATACATTGCCTTTTTAGTCATCATAAGTTCCTGTAGCAGGTATTTTTCATCATATGTAGCAGGACTCTTTTTTTTACCAAACATTTTCAATAGAATTACTCCTTAATGCTCAAGATTAGGGGCATCATATGCCTTTATTAGAAGTATAGGCAGTAAATGGTAATTCTATACATGTTTTTTAGGAGGTGGATATGTGCCATACGATATATCAGTAGTGATTGCACTGGTATTCATTATATGGTCAGTGAGGGAAGATGTAAAAGCTTTCAGAATACCGAATTATCTGATTATAGCAGGGTTAATTGTGGGAACAGGACTACTCGTTATAAGAGGGTTGGCAGGTG
>ULKO01005348.1_pt1 | contig 11531 bp, 9 predicted proteins | sample 1951091 | NCBI WGS metagenome assembly ULKO01 (sample SAMEA4835494, study PRJEB28245) | human gut metagenome | biome: gut microbiome; material: fecal sample | place: Denmark | collected 2008 | reverse complement strand
TGGCGCCCTCGACAGCCCGATATCGAAGCGGTTAAGCTTGGAATTTTCACGAATGAAAAGAAGCAGACAATGTTGTGAATTGTTGCGCCGAACTTTGTGCGGATAACGCAAGCTCGTACAGGCAAATAGGAAATGGGCTGTCGAGGACGCCAGCACCTACACAGTTTGATAAACAAATATCATCAGGGACGACCACCTCGTCCCCGATTTTTTATTCAAAAAATTTTTTTCACTGCAACATTTCAGTGAAAAATATACACTTATATTATGACGGACGACAGGGGGGATCAGATTGGACAAAAAGGGAAGAAAAAAGCTCGCAGAACTTGCGGTGAACGGCGATACGGACGCCTTTTCTAAGCTCTATGGAGAGATATATAAGGAGCTTTATTATTACGCCCTCGCTAACCTGCAAAATGCCGAGGACGCCGCCGATGCAGTGCAGGACGCTGTGCTGGACGGCTATATGAGCATCTCCTCGCTGCGGAAAAGCGAAGCTTTCGATAGCTGGATGTTCAAAATTCTGGTCGCCAAGATCAAACAAAAACAAAAGGAATACGCCCAAAGACGCTCTAACCTCGATTATATTAATGAAAGCGACGCAATAATCAAGGACGAAAACGGATTCGAGCGGTGCGAGATCTTAGAAGAGTTTGCTGATCTCAGTGAAGCGGAAAGACTCTGTATATCACTTCACTGTATAGCAGGCTACAAAGGCAGGGAGATAATGGAGATAACAGGTATTAAAGATACGACAGTCCGTTCCCATATATCCAGAGGTAAAGCAAAAATACGCAGTAAGCTGTTTGGAAAGGAGGTGACATGATGAGAAATTTAAGAAAACGCAGAAAGCTTATCAGACAAATGGAACAGGCAAACAAAATTCCTGATAAGCTCATGCCCCAGGAAATAAAAGATATGCTGGACGTGGCAGGCTTCAGACCCGTTATCGAAAATACTCCAAATAGTGCAGAGATAAAAATAAACAGCGGCAGAAGCAACGCCCTGAGATGTCTGGCTGTGGTGGCGGCTTTCGTCCTTGTGGTAGGCGGATTTGCTGTGCTTAGGTTCAGCAATACCCAGTTCGTCAAAAAATACCCCAATTCCGCTTCTTCACAGTCCGCTGACGCCTCAGGTCTTGACGGCCTCCGTGGAACGACCTATAAGGGTCTTTACAACTATATAAATAGCAACAGCAAAAACATAGAGGACTTTATAGTTGACAATAGCTATATATTCAAAAATATCGACGCTTTGACTGTTGATGACGATGACTATGTGGCTTTGTATAAGCAGGCACTTAGAGATCATCAGCTCACCCCTAACCCCGCTGATATACAGCTCACTCGCTCAGGCGTGGATATCACCCCCACAACCAGCATAGATGAGCTGGAAACAAACATAACCTACGGAAATGCCCATTTCATTACTGACAATGGCGGTATCGACGTTTATATTACCCAAAACGGAAATATCACAAAGTCAGAACAGGATATCTTTGCGGAAACCTTCCTTAAAAAAGGTCTTGTCGACATTGCCGAATACGAACAGTACGGCTGTAAGTTCGCTCCAAGCGTTGTTGCAATGTATTTGGATAATAACGAGCTTTACGCTTTCTTCGACTTTATCTTACCCGTGAAGTCAGGAAAGAAAAACCTGGATATCGAATACTGCGGAATGTGCGTGTTTGACGTGAGCGACCCTGAGAATATCAAGCTCATAAGCGAGTTTGAACAGCCCGGCGTGCTGGAGGGCATAAGAAAAGTTGACGGAAAGTTTTTCATCGTGTCACGCTACACCCGAGCAGCTTCACTGCTATTAGATGACCAAAAGCCCGAGGATATCGCACCCGTGCGATACATCAATGGTGAAAAACAGCTTTTTGAAGAAAGTGAAATGTATATCACAGCCAGAGATAATACACCGTCCATGATCCTGCTTTCGTCCTTTGACGGAAAAAATCAAGGCTCATACATGGCTTCAAAGCTTATCGCCTGCGGTGAAAGCAACATCTTAATGGGAACAGACAACATTTATATTTTAAGAGCATATGGCTTTGAAAAAACAGACGATGATTACAGCACAGTGCCAACAAGAGCGCTTATTACAAGAATAAACTACGGCGGCGGCGACATGGAGCTTAACAAAACCCAGACCGTCACAGGCGCAGACGCCGAGCATATAAGCCACGCCATATCAGGCGATGAGTATAACGGCAGATTGTCGCTGTTCTCAAACGACTCTGCAAACATTTACGATATCAGCACACACAATACCTATTATAGCGGCATTAATATCTGCACCCTGTGGCTTTTTGACAATGACCTTGGCGTCCCTGTGAAAAATACCCTCACATACGAGGACACTGATTTCGAGAGTGCAAGATATAACACGTTCTATCATTCTATGCTGTATGTTTACAGAGATTATTCTTCCGCTTACAGCAATAATGACACTTATCAGGCAGCGAACAATATCCAGCTTGATGAAGTATATGATTTCTCAGACCCTAACAAGATAACTCAGGTACCCCCTGATGATAAAATGATAGCAGTGTCAACGGCAAACAACTTCTTCCATTATGGTACGAACTATAACGATGATATCGCCGTGCGCACCGACAGCACGTCATTCGACTCTTTCAGCGTAAAGATACTCGACAAGAGCAAAACAGAAAAGCAAGAAACCCTTTTATACGGCTCAAGCGGCAAGGGCATAGCGAATGCTAACGGCACAGTGGATCAGGTGCAGGTCTATGACACAGAGGTAGTAAAGAAATTCAACTTCTTCAAGACTATACAGGAATACAAATATCACGAGAAAGAAATGGGAACAACAGTTGACGGAAAGGATATGACCCAAAGATCCGCAAGCACTATTTCTTCAAACTCCATAATAACAGACAACGAAAACGGATATATAGCCATACCATTCTATGACATAACCACAGTAGGCAAGACCGATGACGGCGACAATTGGGAATATACCTATTATGAAAAAACTATTGAAAAAATTCTGGTAATGAAATATGACATAGAAACAAAAACTTTCAGCGAGTATGGAACTATAAAGCTTGACGAATACACGGATTATTATGACGATTATTTCGATCATGCTAGCGAAGACGAGATCACGGCTATGGTCAACGACAATGACCAGAGAGATCGTTACCGCAGTGCATTCGTTCAGGACGGATATATTTATATCTTCTCCGACAGACAGATACGCTCATACAGCTATGCCGATCTCTCAAAACCCACTGACAGTGTAGACATAGTTAAATAGCATTACACCAAATTTCCCCTTTAGCACCCGACGGATAAATTTCTGTCGGGTGTTTTTTTGCTAAAACGTTTTCGTTATTGCACACAAATAAAGTCACTGCAAATTGTATAGTATGTACAATAAATGTTCACAGTAATATAACCAATTGAAATTCTGTTTGTGCTAAAATAATATGGTTTTAGGAATAAATATAAGACATAAACAGGAGAAAGAATTATGAAAGACCTAACGAAAGGAAATATCACAAAGCTTATTTTAATGTTCGCTCTGCCCCTTCTGCTTGGCAACGTTTTTCAGCTTTTTTATAATCTTGCCGACACCCGAATCGTGGGACAGACCTTAGGCAAAAACGCCATAGCCGCCCTTGGCGCAACTTCATCAGTGAACACCGTCATAATAGGCTTTCTGAACGGTCTTACAAACGGCTTTGCCCTTGTGACGGCACGCTTTTTCGGTGCAAAAGAGTTTGACCGCCTGAAAAAGTCCGTCGCCCACGCCCTTACCCTCGGTATTGCAACGGCAATAGCCCTCACCGCCCTCAGCCTTGCCTTTATCGACCCACTGCTGAAAGCGTTGAACACGCCTGACAACATCTTCAAGCAGGCAAAAACCTACATAGTCATAATCCTTGCAGGAATGATAATATCAATGTTCTATAACATCTGCGCAGGTGTCCTCCGTGCAGTCGGCGACACTGTTTCGCCACTTATCTTCCTTATAATATCAACTATCGCTAATATCGGGCTTGACCTTCTCTTTATCCTGGGCTTTAAAATGGGTGTTGAGGGTGCAGCCTATGCCACCCTTATCGCACAGGGTATCTCAGTTGTGCTTTGTATAATATACATCATTAAAAAACACAAATTTCTTATCCCATCAAAAAGCGACTTCCGCTTTAACTTCAAGCTCGCAGGAGATATGTATGCAACAGGAGTTTCAATGGGACTTATGATATCTCTCGTTGGTATCGGCACTGTTATAATGCAGGGCGCAATAAATATCTTCGGCACTGACATAATAGTCGCCCACACCACTGCAAGAAAAATATCTGAGATCTTTATGCTCCCTATATCAGTTTTCGGTGCAGCTTCAGCAACCTTTTCAAGCCAGAACTATGGTGCAGGCAGGATAGACCGAGTAAAAGAGGGCGTGAAAAAAGCTACCCTCATAACATGGGGCTGGTCTGTTATCGTAATAGCCGCAACATGGCTTTTCACACCATTTTTCGCACACCTTATCACAGGTATCAGCGACCCTGAGATAGTGGGTACAGTGGAAAAATACATGAAAATAAACACAGCATTTTACTTTATCCTCGGCATAGTAATAGTTTTCAGAAACGCACTTCAGGGCGTAGGAGATAAGATAACACCTATAGCTTCAAGCATAATAGAGCTTTTGGGCAAGTTCGCAGTGGCAATGATACTCGCCCCACGCATGGGATATTTCGGCATCATGATAAGCGAACCCCTTGTGTGGGCAGGCATGGCAGTAATGCTCGGCATAGGCTTTGCCGCAAATAAGACCTTCCGTAAAGAGAATATCCCCAATACGGCAGAACAAATGTAAATAGTTTGTTAATTCACATAAAACAGATAGCTCCCTATGTAGAAAAAAATAAGCCACTATTGATTTTATCAAAGAAACGTGTTATAATTAGTAAAAACATACAATCCACAAGAGTATGGCTAACATACCATAGACGTGAAAGGGGGAAATGCCTGCAAACGGCAGGCATCACAGAAAAAATGCTTTCAAAAATATTGTCAAAAGAGGAATGTGCAAAGTGCAGGATATGCTGCTGCTTTGACAGCTATGATATATGGGAAACACCATATATCTCACAAACGCTTGCAAGCAAGATATTGCAGGAATATGCCCCTAAGCAGGAATTTATAAAGAAGGAAAACCATTTCTTGTTTAAAATGGATAAGGAACAGAATGCAGACCTGTATTATTGTCCAATGCTGGATAACGAGAAGGGCTGTATATTAGGCGACGACAAACCCTTCGATTGCAGGATATGGCCGCTGAGAGTAATGGCACTGAATGAAACTAAAGTAATAACATTGTCGCCGGTCTGTCCTACTATGAATGAAAAGTCCATAAAGGAGCTGACGAAAACGGCTAACGAGCTGGCAGATCAGATATTTGAGTATGCAGACGAAAATCCGGAAGCCGTGAAACCATATCTTGACGGCTATCCAATATTGGTGGTAGAGGGCAAGAAGTATAAGGATACCCTCGTATAAAAAGTAAAAACCCAAAAACAAAGCGGTGTCGGAGTGAAAAACTCTGCACCGCTTTTTCTATCCCATAGCATAAAGTAAGATCCGCAAAGAATGCCAGCGATTTTGCGACGAAAAAAATCGTCACAAATGTGTAGGGGCTGGCGCCCCCGACAGCCCTCACCTGCTTGCTGCTCAACCATGCGGTATATGCACAATATTTCCCAACACGGCACGTCTACACAAATTCGTGATAAAGCCAAACCTTATCGCTCTCAGAACGGGACGTCGTATTTTTGCAAAGCAGAAATTGCGCCGCTCCCCTACAGTGAGTTTGTGCGGTTATCATGAATTGCAAGCAGCTTATCTCAAAAACAAATAATAAATAAGCCCGTAAAGCACACTAGCCAAAGTTCCATAAAGAATAACAGGTCCGCTGATAATGAAGATCTTCGCCCCAAGCCCAAGAATATATCCCTCGGTCTTGAACTCAAGAGCAGGTGCTGCCACAGAGTTCGCAAAACCTGTTATGGGTACAAGCGTACCTGCACCTGCGTGCTTCGCTATGCGGTCATACCAGCCAAGACCTGTGAGAAGAGCCGATAAAAATATCAAAGTTATTGATACCGACATTGAGGCGTTATCCTTGGATAAACCTAAATATAAATACATATCCATAAGCGATTGCCCAATAACGCATATAAGTCCGCCAAATAAAAACGCCTTCGGTATGGTCACCCACCACTTAGTCCCCTTTGACGCCTCTTTGTACATCTCGCTGTATTGTGCCTTGCTTAAATTTATATCCATTTTGTTCTCGCTCCTTTTTGTTTCTGACTGCCAGTATTGTGCCACATAAAGCTTAGGTTATTCATATTTTAAGTACACGATTTTCGCACAATTTGGTCAATATGTTGCTGTAAGGTTAATATTTTTATATAGTTTCAACAAGTTTTGTATAATGTAAACGATTTATTATAAGGAAATTTGTTTAAATAGTATCTTGAAAAAAATGCGAAAATTTTGTATCATATTCATTAGAGATATTCTATCTTAGGGGCAGTGTAACTGCCATTATTTTTCAGGAGGTTATTATAATGAAAGCTAAAAAAATTCTTGCTGCTGTCACAGCTCTTTCTCTGACAACAGTAGTATTCGCATCATGCGGCGATTCAGCTGATTCTTCAAGCTCTACTGCTGCCGTAACAACTACAACAACAACAGCAGCTACAACTACAACTGCTGCAACAACTACAACAGCCGCTGCCGAGTCTGCTGCTGATTCAGCTGCAACAGACAGTTCTGCTGGCTCTACAAAAGGCAGCGACTCTGATTACACACCTGTAAAGACATTCAAGGGCTATGACGCATTCCTTATGTTCGGTGACGGAGAGTGGCTCTGGGGCAACTGGGAAGGTCAGGGCGAACCTGAAGCTACTAAAGCATTCGGCGTTGACGCTGACATAACAGGCGACGGTGAGTACACAGTTTCTATCACAAACGCTTCTATCTCTTATGACGATCCGGACGAGGGCATCAACCCACAGATCGCTCTTGACGGCGACTATGCTGTTGGCGCTCAGGGTTGCGTAGTAATGTGCGTTGATATCATCGGTCTTCTTAACGGCGAAAAACTCAAGGGCACAGGCGATCCTAAGACTGATAAGGAAACTCCAGGTAAGTACAACGCTGACGATCTCAAGGTAGAGCTTAAGTCTATCAAGGCTGACGGTCAGGAAGTTGCATTCGATAAAGCTAAGATCAAGTATGGCAACATCGAGGACAACAACAACTGCTACAGAATCGAGATCTACAACGATTACGGCGATACAGCTAAGGATTCTCCTATCGACAAGGACAATCTTGCATTTGAGGACAGCCTTGAGATTACATTCTCTATCGAGGGTCTTTCTGAATAATTTTTCATGAAAACTAAGAGCAGACCGCAATATGGTCTGCTCTTTTGTATTTTTATACATCTTTCCAGTGACAAAAAGTGTGACAGATTTTTTTAAAATAGCTGTCACACTTTTATGTTGACATGAAACTAAGGGGAATATATAATAATAGTATTATAGTAATTCTATAATATCATCACATATTTTATTAATCCCCTAAGAAAAAAGCCGTGGTACCCTTTCTTACCACAGCTTTTTTCTTTTTTTATCCACTTTTGTTATCTATTCCGCCTGACTGTCTGCCACCAGACCGCCGTTATCCGCCATAAGCTTGAATTTTATCTCAAACTCTTTCTCATCACCGCTGTCCGTCTTGCGATATACCTTGCAGACAACTTCATCTCCTGCCTGCTTTCCTGAAAACAGTGACGCTATATCCACCTCTCCTGCGGTGGACTTTCCGTCTATCTCAGTGATGATATCGCCCTCCGCAAGATCTGTGTTGGCAACGTCACAATCAGGGTTTATGGACACAATACAAATGCCCGGCTTTATGCCGTATATCTCAGCAGTGGTATCGCTGACAGCATAATAAGTCACACCTATCTTTACTCTGCCTGCCACATAGCCCTTTTCCATAAGCTCCTCGATAACAGGCTTCGCCTCGTCAATGGATACCGCAAAGCCTATGCCCTCATAGTCGCTTGAAGCAAGCTTCGATGAGGTTATCCCTATGACCTGTCCCCACATATTGAACAGCGCTCCGCCTGAGTTACCGGGGTTTATGGCTGCGTCTATCTGTATGCAGTTCATTATTATTGACGAGTTTTCAAGTCTTATCCTGCGGTTCACACCTGACACGATACCCTTTGTCACAGTGCCGTAATAGCCAGCCGGTGAGCCGATAGCGACCACCTCTTCCCCTGCATTCACCTGAGTCGAATCACCGAACTCAGCCGCCTGCAAGCCTTGTGCCTGTATCTTTATCACCGCTATATCCGTGGCAGAGTCCTGCCCCACCACCTTGGCTTCATACTCCGAATTGTCGCTTAGAACAACTTTTATGCCCGACTCCGCCGCATTTACAACATGAGCGTTTGTGACGATATATCCGTCAGCAGACATTATAACACCGCTGCCCTGACCTGCCGCAACATATCCACCCGAATTTTTGTAAACCTCTATAGATACCACAGCAGGAGAAAACCCCTTTGCGATACCCTCGGCAGTGTATCTTCCGTCAGCCTGATAAAATTCATCGTCAAGCTTCGGCTTGTCAGCCACAGGCAGCGTAAAGCTTATCTTCTCGTCCCCTGTAACAAGATTTCTCACCCAGCCGCTTCCCCTTATGGAGGTTATTGATATGGCTATTCCGATGCCTACAAAAAGCACCATAAAGCACAGCCTTGCAACTGCGTGGTGCATATGCTCTCTGCGGCGGCTTCTTTTTCTTGCCGAATCAACAGCCGACCAAAAATCTTCGTCCACCTTGTGAGCGGCTACCGCTCCCTCAGGCAGCTTGTAATGCCCAGTTTCTTGGGCTGTATCTTTATTTTCATCATGCAGACAAGGCTGCTCTTCAAACTGCTCCATATGAGCCTCCTAGTCGCCCTCCGCCTTGTTAGGCAGCGTGAACACAAATTCCGTATACTCGTTCTTAACGCTCCGTACCATTATCTTGCCCCCGTGGAGCTTTATGATAGAACGCACGATATTAAGTCCCAATCCAACGCCCGTCTTGTCAAGTCCTCTTGACTTATCGGTCTTATAAAATCTGTCGAACACCAGCGGAAGCTCGTCCTCAGACAGACCCTCACCGCTGTTTCTGATAGAAATGCTCGTCATGTTGCCCTCAGGCTCAAAGTGAAACTCTATATAACCGCCCTTGTCAACGAACTTTATGGCGTTTTCTATGAGGTTATACATGACCTGATGAACAAGGTCGTTATCAGCATAAAGGGTCACTCTGTCAACGTCAAGACCCCTTATCTCTATCTGCTTTTCCTCAAGCCTTGGCTCAAAAGTCACAAGGGTATCGACTATCGGCTCAAGCACAGAGAAATACTGCAAATTAGGTTTAAGCTCGCCTGCCTCGATCTTTGCAAGATTGAGCATACTTCTTACGAGCCTTGCAAGTCTGTGTACCTCAGAGGAAATTATCTTAAGATAATATCTCTCCTGCTCCTTTGGTATGGTGCCGTCAAGCAGACCGTCCACAAAACCGCCTATAGATGTCATAGGCGTTCTAAGCTCATGAGAAACGTTCGCAAGGAAGCTGTTTCGCATGGTGTCATAGCTTTTCAGGCTGGCAGCCATATCGTTGAAAGCGTTGCTGAGCTGTTCAAGCTCCGAGGTAGAATAATCAGGCAGGGTGACGGAAAAATCTCCTGCTCCTATCTTCTTTGACACCTCCGCTATCTCTTTTATAGGTTCAGTAAGCTTCAGCGTCATGAAATATACCAGAAACATTACTATGACCAGAACTATTATAGCAGAAACTATAAATATTTCCATTATGTTGTAGGTATAGTCGTCCTGAGCCGCCTTTGAACTGAATGCAAGCACATAATATTCAGGTCCATTCGCTTTGAACGACTTACCTATCACATGATATATAGCATCGAAAGCTCCTCCGAGATCCGAATAAACATACTCGCAATTGTCAGAAAAAGCTTCAAGCTCATGGACAGATATATTATGAGGGCTGCACACAGGATCCTTACTGGAGTTCACAAGCACTGCTCCCGTAGAGTCGCACAAGATAAAATCAGCGTTGCACGCCATTGAATACTGCATCATCTCATCTGTCACCGACTTTTTCCAGTCGGCAGGCTGAGCCAGCATTTCTTCCTGCGTATATAAAGCAAGAGCCTTGGTGTTTTTCTCCAACAGGCTCTTTTTTTCGTCAATAAAATACCTTGAAGAAACCAGCAGTAATACCGTTCCTAAGCACACAAAGCTTATAAGTATTACTGCTGAACAAATTACAAAGTATTTAAAGAATATGCTTTTACGATTACTCATGCGGTGTTTCAGCGACTTCAAACTTGTATCCTACGCCCCATACAGTTTTAAGTGCCCACTTGTCAGAAACGCCCTCAAGCTTCTCACGCAGACGCTTAACGTGAACGTCGATAGTTCTCGAATCGCCGTAATATTCAAAGCCCCATACCTCATCAAGGAGCTGATCTCTTGTATAAACTCTGTTCGGATTTGAAGCAAGGTGGAACAGAAGCTCAAGCTCCTTCGGCGGTGTGTCAAGCACCTGACCGTTTACTCTCAGCTCATATCTTGTCATATTGACTGAAAGCTTGTCATACTTGACTTCCTTTATCTCAGCTTCGCCTGATGACTGACCTACTCTTCTGTAAACAGCCTTTATTCTTGCGATAACTTCCTTTGTATCAAAAGGCTTTACGATATAGTCGTCAGCTCCAAGCTCCAGACCAAGCACCTTATCAAATGTTTCTACCTTTGCGGTTATCATGATGATAGGCACGTTGGACTTCTTTCTTATCTCACGGCATACCTGCCAGCCGTCTATACCAGGCAGCATAATGTCAAGCAGTATGATGTCAGGCTTAAGAGCGTTGAATTTTACCACTGCTTCCTCACCGTCATGTGCAAGTATTACTCCATAGCCCTCCTTTTCAAGGTAAAGCCTGAGCAGCTCGCATATGTTCTTATCATCGTCTACTACCAATACTCGTCCAAGCGACATATTTCATCTTCCTTTCGTTTATTTACTTCTTTTCATGCCCATTATTTCAAATTTTCACACTTCTGAAAATTTGAACAAAAGACAATAATTATTCAAATTGATATAAGTATTATAACAAATTCACAAACCCATTGTGTGAATATTTGTTTAACTTTTTATTAAATATCATAATTTGCTTTAATTTTAAGCGGACGTCTGCAACAATATGTATATATTTAATTTAATTAATCAATACTTTTGGATTTTACTTACAAAAGCGTCGAGGATATTATTTGATTTTTGTAAACTATATCATAAAATATTACCTATTCCATACAAACAGCCTCCGCAGGATAACTACGGAGGCTGTAAATTATATCAGATATTAGTCATGGGAGCTTATTAGTACATACCGCCCAT
>ULKO01014217.1_pt1 | contig 11592 bp, 10 predicted proteins | sample 1951091 | NCBI WGS metagenome assembly ULKO01 (sample SAMEA4835494, study PRJEB28245) | human gut metagenome | biome: gut microbiome; material: fecal sample | place: Denmark | collected 2008 | reverse complement strand
GCGTGGCGAATTTTTAACGAACTATTGTATAATAATATCAACACTATTATTTTTATCATTAAAATTAACATAATTTTCTTTTTTTAAATTTATTGGAATAGAGTTATTAAATAAATTAGTAACATCAAAAAAAAGCTCTGCATTATTTTCAAATTTTTTTTTCATCCACAACGCATCGCGACTCTTACTGTAATCACATGATTGCAGCAGTTGTAAAAGTATTAAACCAAATACACAATATATAGTAGCACATACTGGAATGGGCGCCAGAGTAAAAATTTTCAAATATTATTATACTGACCCTTTTGGTAAATTACATGCTAATGATTCACTGAATGAACATATTAACGTGGACTCCATCCGAATCCGCCTTAATAGATAAAGCATTTGTCTTGCGCCCAACCAACGTAGGACATGGGCTTTTCCTTTGTGGGCAGCAGCCATCGGCATCATCTCCTGTTACGCTTCGCTTCATCTGCACCTTTTTTGATGAAAACGACCTGAATCAGAAGAAGACCTTCTCGAACACCGCACCGATGGCACCGATGCCTTCGATACCCTCTATATCGGCTGCGAGAAGTTTCCACAGCATGATTTATACCCAATTTGCGTGGGAGGAGTGAGATAATGCAATAAAAATATCTGTTTGCCGTTTTTATGATGTAACTTTGTGAAGCACAATTGTTGAATTTATGACAAAAAAGAAACACTACAGAAAATCAACGCGAAAAATATTCCCTATAAAATTAACAATAGGAAATGTCTACTTCTCAATTTGTGTTGTCATTATCTTATATGCAGTTATTTCTGCACTAATTTTGACACCAATGCTAAAACATTACGGAAGTCAATGCAAAGCCGTAATCACTGACAATGAATCATCATTGATCCACAGGTACACTACAAATTGTTATCTTTATGAGTTCAGTGTCGGAGATGAAACCTATACAGGGAATTCTTTAATTGAAGTTGGCAATAAGGATAAGATCGGGGACACTATAGAAATTCTCTATTTTCAATGTTGGCCTTCTTTTAATAGACCCATATACTATTATGACAATGAATAACTCTAAGAAATATGGAATAGTCCTATTGATAAATATAGGCTTACTGGTATTCTTCATATTTTCTTGCTATCTATATAATCATAGGCAAGTTCTTATGGATACTACTTTCTATTATGAAATTCCTGTAATAGACAAAGTTCTTACTATAAATACTCCTGTATTTAATGATTATGCATACGTCCGTATAGAGACAAATAAATCATATACTTTAAAAAATGTGCAGATTTAAAAATCGTTCGGGGTGAAACGACTGATGTTTCACTGATTTTTAACAAACAAAAGAATGATACAATATTTTATTCAGACAGATGGGGTGATGTTATTTTATTAGATAAAAAACATATATACAAAAAGGTTAGATGGTATGATGATAGATTTTATGTAAAAGATAATAAAACCAATAGATACTATATACAAAATAACTTTATCGAAGTTGTTATAAAAGACAATGCGACTTTTGTTGTATATCAATCAAATAAATTGTTTATTTATATAACTCGCTCTAAATTGGACTTTGATTGAAAATCAAGAAGTTGGGCGTTTGCCTATTTTATATAGGTAACAATATGGAAACGAGCGGACTTCTGCTCGTTTCTGTATTTTGCAATATGCAAAGAACGCCTCAATTCGGGGACAAAGATACGACAATTTTCTAAATATCCCATAACTAGCAAGGAGAAATTTACGGAATTTAGAACTTTTTGAGTTAAATCTGATGCTTACCAACAATATGTATCCAAAAACAAACAGCAGTATTCGGATATAGCTTATCCGAATACCTGCTGCCATAACGTTTTGTTGCTGACGATGATTCTGACATCGGCTTTCATGTACTTTTGCAACACAGGGGACTTTTGTCCCTGTGTACTCACTGTGGCTATAGCCATAAAATAGTTACCATCTTCCCTATGTATGAGCTTGGCATTATGGCTTATGATGTTGCAGTTATAAGATGCATTGTCGTTGCCCTCGAAAGAAACATGAGCTGTCCTTGGCTCATCGAAAAGATGCAAATACTTATATGGTACAAACACTTGCACTATTCTTTGATTGATGACCTCACCATTAGCCTCTATGGATATAGGATAAGGTATCTTGTAGAAAGCAACTGCGAGAGCGAGGACTATTATGGTAATGATAACTGTCCCCAAGCTGACGAGGCGAGGAGGAACTTTACCTATTACGTTCCTCACCTTCTCGCTTCTCAACTCGATATTATCTGATTCTTTTTCTTTCTGTTCCATGTCAAAAACATTTTAGTTTCCCAATTCCAACTGATTCTTCACAAGGTTATAGTATGCCCCTCGCTTGGCGGTCAAAGACTCATGATTGCCTACCTCAACCACTTTTCCATGATCGATGACCACGATTTGGTCGGCATTCTTCACCGTGCTTAGGCGATGAGCCACAATCACAACAGTCTTACCCTTATAGAATTTATCCAAGTTCTCCACAATGCTTCTCTCATTGTTGGCATCGAGCGAGTTGGTTGCCTCGTCAAGGAAGATGTAGTCAGGATTCTTATACACCGCCCTCGCTATCAAGATGCGCTGTTTCTGTCCTTGGCTAAGTCCCACGCCATCACGCCCAATCTTGGTGTTGAATTTCAGAGGCAAAGCCATCACGTAATCCTTGATGCAAGCTATCTCAGCAGCTTTCAACAATCGCTTCTTATCTATGTCGCCATCGTCAACAGCAATGTTTCGTGCGATACTCTCCGAGAAGATAACACCATCCTGCATGACAACACCACATTGTCTGCGCCACCACTTTTTGTTGAGTTTGTTAATGTCTGTATTTCCAATGTTGATTTTTCCCTCCAAGACAGGATAGTAACCAAGCATCAAACGGATGAGGGTGGTCTTTCCACTGCCAGATGCGCCAACGATGGCTGTTACCTTACCTTGCGGAATGTGAATGTTCACATCATCTATGGTCTTGCGCAAAGCATGTGGGTCGTACTTGAACATGATGGTCTTGATGTCAATGCCATCATTCTTGTCCTCAATGGAAGTTTGCAAACCTTCCTTTCCGTTCTCATCATCCATTTGGTGAATCTCGTTGATACGCTCCAAGCTAATCTTCACATCTTGCAGAGAATAGAAGAAGTTCATCAGTTGCTCCACTGGTGAGTTGAGTTGTCCGATGATGTATTGTACGGCAAGCATCATACCGAGTGTCATTTGTCCATGAATCACGGCTGTTGCAGCCACTACCGTGATGATGATGTTCTTCACCTCATTGATGAAGATGCTTCCTGCCTCCTGAGTTTGTTGGAGCTTGAGCGATTTCATCTGCACACCGAACAAGTCTGCTTGCGTGTCCTCCCATTCCCATCTTCTACGCTGCTCACAATCCTGCAACTTGATTTCCTGCATGGAGGTGATAAATTCGTAGGTCTTGTTGTTGTTGATGGCTTGTTGCTCGAACAGTTCATAGTCGAGCACCTTTCTCCGCTTCAAGAACAATGTCATCCAGCCTCCATAGAGGATGCTTCCCAACAGAAAGATGGCAAACACCAACTTGTTGTAGAAGAACAGCACTACGGAGAACACCACGAAGGTGAGCATGGCAAAGGTGATGTTGAGCGTCTGCTGCGTGAGGAAGTTGTTCACACGGCTATGGTCGTTCATTCTCTGCATCAAGTCGCCCATGAGTTTCGTATCAAAGAAAGACATTGGCAATTTCAAAAGCTTAATGAAGAAGTTGCTCACTAGCGAAATGTTGATGCGCAGCGAAATGTGAAGCAGCAACCACCTACGGATAAAGTCGATAGCCGTTCGGCTGATAGTGAGAATCAACTGCCCCAACAGGATAAGCCAAACAAACCATATGTTTTGATTCTTGATGCCAACATCAACTATAGATTGGGTAAGGAAAGGCAAAACAAGTAGCAAAAGGCTTCCAATCACTAATCCCAAGATGATTTGTCCGAAATACTTGCGGTATTTCTTCACATACCCAAAGAGAAACCGAAAAGATCTTTTTTCTTTGACATTCTCTTCGCACTCCATATTATAGGTAAAGAATGCAGGAGTTGTTTCCAGAAACATAGCAATGCCCTTGTCTTCACCATTGGAACTGGTGCTTATCCAATGTTGTTTGAACTCATTTAAGCTATAAGTTACCAATCCTTTTCCAGGGTCAGCCACATAGAATTTCTTTTTCCTTTTAACCTTATATAGGACAACGAAATGATTTTGATTCCAATAAAGGATGCATGGTAGTGGTTCATTACTTAGCATATCAGTAGTTGCTCTCGCACATACAGTATGCAGCCCAAGAGTATTTGCAGCCTCATTGATACCTAGCAGAGAAACCCCTTCAGTTGTGGCAAAACAAAGTTTCGACAGAGAGTCCACCGTATACTCTCTGCCTAAATATTTACATATCATTTGCAAGCAAGCTACGCCACATTGCATGGAGTCATGTTGCTTATAAAACAGAAGACTCATTTCTCAATATATGATACAAGGTAACATTTATAAATGCAGCTTTTCTTATTCGGCTAGATGTTCATTGGAAACATTTATCCTATAAGACACTATCTGACAACCTCAATTGGTTAGAATCTTACTTTCCAAATATGCCATATATTATTTGTCCCACAGGTAGTCCTATTCCTATTTTCTTCTTTCCATGTCCTACATTTATGTATGGCGTAACAATTGGTTCCATTTCATAATGGTTTTTGGGTCCCATTCGTTCAACGACTTGTCCTCCCATCTGTATTCCAAAATGCTCTGATGGGTTATAGTTAATATAACCGCCAAACCTAGAAACTTCATAATAGCCAAGCATAGAGGGTGTCATAAAATCCCCATTTGGCATTAATGGCATAACATTATTACCATAGTAATATGCAAATGCTGTAAATGAAAACGGAGACGAAAGTTGATAAGTTAATTGCCCGAAGATACCTAACTGTCTAAGCAAACTGTTATAATAACCATATTTGTTTACTATACCAGATACTTGAAAATGTAGTTTTTCTTTTCTGAAAGAAAATCCTAACATCCCCTCTTCTTTATTCATCATACCAGGATATGCAGTAACTGCAACCATCCCTGACAATGTCATGTCATGACCTTGATATATTATTCCCTGTTCGGCAGACGAACTACTATATATAGGGATTCTACAATAAGATAATAATACTAATGGATGAATTGGGGCTATGGACCACAATTTTGGACTATAGGTATTAATACTATAATTGTTATAGAGACTATCTATCTGTTCATTATGGAATTCTTGAGTAGGAATATTATTCTCTCGCATCAAAATGATTTTTCTATCTTCCGACTGTGCATGACAACTAATTGCTACAAAAAAAGTAAAAATAATTTCTATATATCTCATAATTAAACGATTTACAAGTGAAAAATATTCTATTTGCCCGTTCCAAAGCGTGATGTGTCAATGCTATAATCCTTAGGCTTAAAGCCATTGAAACGCCAAATAAAAGTCAGCTTAAGATTACTAGTCATATCAAATACCTTCATTTTGTAATCTTGCCCTTTGTCGTTGATGGTCATTGTTGGTGACCACTGATTAAATATATCATCGACTTTCAAATCAAGTTCACAGCAAAGCTTTCTACCGAATAGCCATTTAGCTCCCGCATCAGCCTTCCACATACTTGACATGTTTGCAATCCCTTGTAATGAAGGTGATATGTATGAAAAATCTACGCTCAATGAAATGGGACTATTTTTGCTAAATTTTAAAGAACTATTAAACTTGCCATAGAAAATCCATTTATCGTTATCGAAACTTATATCATGGAAATGGCTTGCTTTTTCTCTCTGATTAAAAAAATTGGCAGTGGTTGTTACATTCCAAACATCCCCAATATTGAATGGGCAGTGTAGATTGATACCTACCAAACGTTTGTAATTCATATTTATAGTCTGGTAGATTAGATTCTGCGTATTCGGAGACTGGTATGGCAACCAAACTGTTGCTTTGTCATCATATTGGAAATACAGCGTAGCTACATATTTCTGTTTAAAAATGTAATTAAACTGTGTAGAATAGTTGACATATGGCAGGAGAGATGTATTTCCTATGGACACAATATAATTGTTTATATAATTTGTTCCACCATGAAGTTCCCAATATAATGGATATATACGTTGTGAACTAAGATTGACTTGGAATATACTTTTGGGATTCTTGTGATATGTAACACCAAGTTGCGGAATAAAGCTCCAGTTGTTCTGATAATTATTGTGGCAAAATTCACCTTTGCTCGAAATATTGAATGACAGTCCCCAATCAAAAGAACGCTCCGTGCCAACATATACACTGACTACATCTTCATTTAGTGTGTTCTTGAATTTACCCATTTCTACAGATTGATATACCTGTAAACTATGGTCAATTGAGCGCTGGTATTCAACGCCATAATTTAGTTTCCATTTTTTCAACAGATGCTCTTGGTCCACATAAAGATGAAAGCGATTAATAATCTGACTATTTGTCGAATTTAACAAGTCTGTAAAATTTTGAGAAAGGAATTGTTCCCTATTTTCATTATAATAGGTATAATCACCTCCGACTGTCATACCAATAGGAGTTTCGTATCTTAATGCTATGTTGTGATAATTTATTGGTGACTCAAAATTGTAGTTATTGTTAAAGCGACCAAGGGAGCCTACATATAAACTTCTTATTTTTGAATCAGATACAATTTGCCCATTATAGGTCAATTTTAATGATTTCCACCCCATTGATGTGTATATAGTATTCGCCCAGTTATTTCCAATTCGGTGCATATCATCTTCTATCATTGTATATGTTCCGTTAAGTAGATGGTTAGAAAATGTATGTTCGTGTCCCCAAGATTTAGTTCTTGACAGACCATAATTAAGGTCAAATGTCCAATCCTTAATGGCATATGTAGCAGACAAAGCTCCACCATAAGAACAATAATGAGCCTGATTATAACCTGTGCGAAGTTGCCCTTGTAATCCATCAAGTGGCTTTGGTGAATTTAAAACAACATTAATAACTGCTCCATTGACATGATACTTTGCAGGAGCAGAATACATAATTTCAACATTCTTTAAACGGTCAACAGGTGTTGTATAGAGCAACTGATAAAGATTTTGCAATGGCATATTTGTCAATTCTCCGTTAACAATAATTGTGACATTAGACGCTCCTGTCAGCCAAATCATGCCATTATTATTTGTGACACCAGGCATATATCCAAGAGCCTCCAATATATTGCTTACAGGTTTATCTTTGACAATTTCAGTTAAGTTCACAACTAAAATGCCATTTTCATCTTTTATATGAGGCTTATTGCTTTTGATGATAATCTCATTAAGTTGTTGAGTTGGTATTGTATCACAGTTGTTACTTGCACACATTTTGATACCAACAAAAACTAATATTAAAAGAAATAACAAACGAAGATGTCTCATATTACCATTTAAATAGATACAAGAATAGCCCTGTCATAACTTTAAACTGCAGTGAGTTTAATATGCAAAATGGCCGAGACTATTCTTGTCGTTTTGTTTAACCATTCTTATACCTTTTTTAAATATAGAAAGAACCGTGTACCCCGGGTTCCCCTTTGTAAGGTGCAGGAGCAACAATACTATGCTTATTAGTTTGGACATCATTGGTGAATGGCTTAACGGTCTGTCCACCTTTAAGTGAAGCAGCTTCTTGGGCAAGAATATCCAACTCCTGCACCGAGATTTTCTTAATTTCTTTCATACCTAAATTATTTTATTCGTATTTATTATGCTTACGCATTCTTCTCTGAAAATGCTATAATAAAGAAGCCCTTGACTATATAGGGCAGTTATTGTATCTTTAATATCTGTTTCCGAAGTTGCTTTAAAATGTTCTAAAATTTCTGTTATTGACCGAACTTTTTCATTACAAAACATCAATATTTTCCAATGAATACCGTTCCTTTCAAAAGATAAAGTATTAACCTCTATGTTATCTCGTCTCTCTTGATAAATTATTGTATTATTTGATAACACAATCAACTTGTATGAGAAGGTATGCACATCAAAAAAATGGTCTGTTGCAACAAAATTATTCCAAAGTGGATTTTGATATTTCCTTACCAATTGATAGATTTTAAATTCATCGTCATGACGAACATACCCCTTAGGTAGTCGTTCCATTACAGGGTCATAATACATTTCGTTCGTCTTTCCGTTTGAACATATTTCCTTATAATAGCGTGACATTTCATTAACAGCTAGCATAGACACATTATGCTTGATGTTGCCTACACTTTTATAAAACCTCATAAAATACAGATTATCAATACTTTCTAGTATATCTGCATCTGTTTCGTCTAATAAACCTCTTAGTACATTTAATCCTACTACGTTAATGTCATACTCAATTGCCCATTTAATGAACAAAAGATTGCTAGCAAAACTATTTTTCTTGTTAATCTTTACAAGTATATTGTCACTGACGGATTCGTATCCTATTTGAACATAAATGAAACCAGCCAAGGCCATTTCTTTTACTTCCGTCTTGGAAATACCTCTTGTAATAATTTCTGCCAAATTAATCTTAAAATTAGGATAATCTTGCTTTAAACCAGATAACAAGGTTAATAGGTTATGAAAACGAGAATAATCATTGCCAATAACATCATTATCAAGAAATGAAAAATTGAACACATTATATTTGGATATCAAAAAACGAATTTCGCTTATGATATCTTCTGGCGATTTTACTCGATAACGATAACCTTGATTCAAGAAACAAAATTTGCATCTATTCCAATGACATCCACGACTGCTTTCAATTGTTAAATTTATTTTATCCCTCGTTCCCTTATATACATTGAAATAATCATCGAAATCACTATTGAAGCAGTCATTTAGTGAAGGATAACTCTCAATACGTTGAAGTGACAATTCGATATTGTTATTTTTTACACGATATGCCATATGAGGAACAATCGCAGGATTATCCAAATTAAATGCCAATTTCACAAGACTAATTTCTCCTTCTCCCCATAATGCAAAATCAAATTGAGGAAAATTTTGGAGAAAAGCTTTTGCCAGATTTGGATTACCAATTCCTCCAATAGCAATCTTACAGTTTGGGTAAAGAATCTTTATTTCTTTTGCTAAAATTGAAGCAGGAATCCATTGAAAAAGATTCATAGAAAATCCCATCATAAAAGGAGTCTCTTGTAACTCAGAGCTTAAGACTTCCTTAATACGATTTTTCAATAATGACACAGCATCCCTTATATGCTTTTTAAAATCAAAAGAAGAACTAAAATAGTGTGGATTTAATGATTTTAAAATAATCTCTTGTTTTAACAAAGCATCCTTATCATTTTTCTCTATTGCGATGTAGGCATAAAATACTCCTAAATAATCAACTTCTGATATTTTGTCCATTGAAGACTCTCGCAAATAAAATCTTATAATATCCTCAAAGAGAATATTCCAATATAAGATTTTACAATTAAAGCCAGCTTTTTGTAATGCACCTTTCAGTACAGTCATGGCCGGTGAAGGCATGTCTGTACTAGCAGGAGGAAGCCAATTCAATACAATTTTTTTATTCATAATGCTATTGTTATTAACAAACAAATTAATGCCTATTATTTTACTAAAGTCTTTTTCCTATATGTTGCAATCTTTTAAAAAATGAACAACTATTACTTAAAGACTATTTCATAATTCAAATATAAGTATTTTTTCAGAGTTATCACATATTTTTTATGTTAAAGATTAATAAACATGCATATAAAAGGTGTTTTTCTAGAAATAGGCATAGAGAATGCTATTGCCTATTTCTATTATAAATTGTAGGTAGCTATTTCAATTTAATCTTTATTTTAGTAATGTTCAAAAAATAACTTGCGCAGAAAATTAACGATAGTAGTGTGCTATTCCTAAGAGTGTACGATAAAAATTGCACAAGATATTTTTTACATGTTACTTAGTGAAATCCTCGTAGGTTTTTATAAACAACGCTGTCTTTATATGTACCCATTTTTACCATTTCATAGTGACGAAGGATAGAATCCTCATAAAGAGCCACTCGATTTCGAACATCGTCAATAACATTTTCATCACGTTGCACAGAGAAATGCTTTTCTATGTAGCGAATATTCGGGTCGTCAGATGGCAATACCATTCGCAATGCTCGATACTTCAAGTCTGCCTCTTCCCAATCTTGATGCTCTCGCCATTGGGTGAGATTGCCCCAAATGGAGATAACAAGAGATAGAGCCAAGCCACCAATGAAAAGAAGAACAGACTTTGAAGTTGGCTCGAAGCGATGGGTAACAATCTTCTTCTGAGGTGCATTGCTTATGTTGTCAAGTCGCTCTTGCAGGTCTATTGATGCAGCATCTTGCTCTTGCTTCAGCTGCTTAACCGTATCAAACAAGAGCTTGCTTCGCTGTTCTCTGTTACTTGCTTCTTTCTTGGTAAGGTCGGTAAAGATACAGATAGCCTCTCTTAATCTTGCCAATTTGTCAATAGACTCCCCTTCTTTTACAGCTATAGAAAGGATGGCTTTTTCAAGCTTGCATGTATCAACACTTACAGGGACAGGAATGCTTCCAGCCTCTGCATTCTTTGGTGAAGCAGAAAGTTCATCGACTTTCTGCTCCAATCTCTCAACTGTGCCGTAGATGGCTTCCAATAGTTCTTCTTTCATATTTCTTTTGTTGTTTGAATGGTTTGTAACTTGCATCAAAGGCTAAAGCCTCTTCTGCGTTTCTTCTTTTTCTTCTTGACTGATTCATCCTCTGGGAATGGCTCAAAGGTCTGTACGTTGGCAGAAGCAAAAAGCCCAATGGAAGAAATACCATTCCAAGGATCCTGACTGCTCTCCGACATGAATGGCATCTGCTCATTCTTGTGACAGCCCTGCTCATATTGCTGAGCAGATTTGGCTCTTGCTGATAAAAGGTTCTCCGTTCCCTCAAATCTCGCATTCAGTTTGCCAAAGCTATAGTCTCGGCTAATCTGTGTACCCTTGAAGCTATATCCATCCTTGCAGAAACGGATGCCTTGAACCTTGGTTTGCTCCTTGTCCTTATATACAAGTTCCAAATGAACACCTTGTTTTGCGAGTTCATTCTTGAACTTCTGCCAACTACCTGCGGCTTTCAAGACATCCTTGACAACATTGTGAATCTCGTATTTGGCTCGCTCAGCATTGCGCAATTTGCGAGTGTTAGTCTTGCTTTTGTCCGTTCCGTAAGTCAGCCCATACTTGGATTTTAGACTCTTGGTCACTTGCTCATTACGCCTGTAATCATTCCTATCTGATATGAGTTTGCCCTCGTTATTAATGCGGTTGTACACGATATGACAATGTGGATTGTCCGTATTGTGATGCCTTACGATGATGAATTGTGTATCGGTGATGCACATCATCTGCATATATTCAAGGGCAATCTTAGTCATAAACTCATCCGTCAAACGTGGCTTGTCCTCTGGTTTGAAGCTCAATGCAATGTGTCCCACAGGCTTCTTAATCCTTGGATTTAGCTGCCTCT
>ULKO01015034.1_pt1 | contig 12549 bp, 8 predicted proteins | sample 1951091 | NCBI WGS metagenome assembly ULKO01 (sample SAMEA4835494, study PRJEB28245) | human gut metagenome | biome: gut microbiome; material: fecal sample | place: Denmark | collected 2008 | reverse complement strand
CCGGCACCTTGAACTCGTGCTCCTTGTAGACAACGGGCATGGCGTTGTAGAAGTGTGTGGCGTGCATCATGCCCGCCTTATGTCCGGCAACGACATCAGCGTATGTGGCGCGAGTGTGGCCGATAGAAGCCACGACGCCATGCTTGCGGCACGACTGTATGAACTCTATAGAGCCAGGTAGTTCGGGCGCCTCGTCCCATCGCTTGATGCACGGATACTTGTCGAGCAGCGGTTCGTACTCCTCAGCTACTGGCGGCTTTATCCACTCGGGTATCTGCGCTCCCGCCTGCTTCGGATTGAAGTAAGGGCCTTCGAGGTGAAGTCCGAGTACGGGGCTGTTCTCCTCAGCCATGAGTTTCTCGCATGTTTCGCAAGCAGCCTCAATCATGGGGACGGTAGAAGAAGAGAGAGTAGGGAATATGGAAGTGGTGCCATGCTTCATGTGCGCCTTGATAGCAACGCGGAACGCCTCCTCGGTGCCCTCCATGAAGTCGCGTCCGCCACCACCATGCACGTGAAGTTCTACTCCGCCGGGCACGACATAGCATCCTTTAGCGTCGATGATTTCTGCGTCTACGATGTGTAGGTCGCTGTTGGATACGGCTAAGATTTTGTTGCCGTCGATGATTACAGAGCCGCCTTCGAGCCAGCCTTGTGGAGTGAGAACGCGACCGTTGAGTATTTGTTTTAGCATAACTGAATGAATTGTTTAAGAACTTTGCAGGCTGCACGATGTGTCGTTAGGAGACGGTAGGTGCAACGATGCTCTGTTCGTTAGTAGGTTTTTCAGAGAGCAAAGGTACACATTATTTTTATTGTTGCAAAAAAAAACAATGCAAAGAATTATAAAAAAAACGGTTGGGAGAGGGGCTAATCTCACAATCGTCTTGGTTATTCTGTCAGTCAGCATTGTTACCATTGTGTGGTAGGGGCGTTACATTAGTGCGGTAACGATAGTTTTGCTATGCTGTAATGGGTTTTTCGTTACGCGGTAATATATTGGCGGCGGGAGTTATTTGACGAGCTTCTTGAGGCTCTTGCCGTCGGACATGCGTAGGATGTTGATGCCCTTAGAGAGAGTGTTGCGTCGAGCGCCGTCGAGCGAGTAGAGCGCCTTTATCTTTGCTACCTTGTCTTTGTCTTTGACGACGATAGGAGCGACGTCAGAGGCGGAGCCAGCGGCGTCGGGGTCTTGCGTGTCGAGCACCCAAGAGACGTAATATTCGTCCTCGTTAAGGTCTTCGGGCGAGATGTATGCGAAGCCGGCTATGTAGCGTCCGTCGGCAGAGATGGCGCAGGGCGTATTGAAGTAGCCCTCGTCGTAGTCGGCGAAGCGTGTAGCACCGGGGAAGGCGGTAGCGAGACGCTGTATGTCGCTCTCGCCAGCTTTCCATAGGAAGCCGACGCGCGGTCTGTAAGCGCCGCCGTAGAAGCCTACCATCGTGCCGTCGTCAGAGACGCCGAAGCCGTAGACCTCGGCACCGACCTCGGCGAGGAGGACGTCCGGCGACTTGAGGAGGAGTTTAGCGAGCTGGATGCGCATTCGCCATCCGCCGGAGAGCTGACTTGTGGGGCGGTTGAAGTCGGAGCTTTGGAAGCCGAGTCCGAGGAGCGTCTTCTCGACGTGCTCGTCGAAGTGGGTGGAGTCGATGGCGTAGAAGCGCTCGGAGAGGGCGGACAGTTTCTCGATGAGCAGCGTGTAGCCGGGGCTCTCGTAGTCGGTGCGCGTAGTGAGCTGGTTGTTGATGCGGTCGATTTCTGCCTGGATTTCATGGTGATGGGCGAACGCCTGGCACGTTTCGTCGAAGACGGTGCGCTTGTCTTGGGTAACGAGGTGCTGGGGGAGGTAGGCCACGACGCGGTCCTTGGGGTTTATCTGGAAGGAGATATCTTTAAATAAGGTGGTGCCGCCGAACTCAACGGTTGGTGCATCGACTGTAATCATAATTGTTAGAACTGGGTGTATATTTGTGATTGGAGTGGAAAGTTACATTTTTCTCGATAAAAATTGCTAACTTTGCTGGCTAAAAGGGGCTTTGGCTGCGGAGACCTTTAGACTGGTTGGTGCAGCAGAGACGGCTGCGCGCCCTTGGGGGAGGCAGCCATGGCTTAGAAAGAAACAATTTACCTAAAAAAACGAAGAAAGATGAAGAAAGAGTTTACGACGGTAGTGGTTGCGCTTGCTTCCACATTGTGTTGTGCGCAGACGACGTTATGGCGGACGGATACGGCGCGGCATGAGTATTATCGCATTCCGGCGATCGTGGCTTACGACGAGCAGGTGATAGCTTTCTCGGACAACCGTTCGGGTGTGACGGACGCTACGAGTTGGGGCGACGTGGGGTCGGTAGGCAACATCAGCATAGAGGTGCGCAGGAGCAAGGACGGCGGGCGCACATGGGGAACCGCCGAATGCGCCGTGAGGGGTTTCGGCAGCGGCGGTTTCGACCAGAGCCATGGCGACGCGGCTGTGGTGCGCGACCGCAGGACGGGACGGATGCTGATAATGACCGGTTCGGGCGAAGTGGGCTACGGACGGTCGAGGGTGAGCACGCCGGGCGACTACAGCGAGGCGCTGAAGGTGGGCCGCTACTATAGCGACGACGACGGACACACATGGAGCGGCGGCGAGGTGACGCAGGAGATATACGACATGTATCGCGGCCACGGCAACATATACCGCCTGTTCTTCACGAGCGGAAAGATCTGTCAGAGCAGACTCGTGAAGCGCGGCGCATACCAACGCATCTATTCGGCGGTGGTGACGAACGAGGGTAGCCTCGTGGTTTACTCGGACGACTTCGGCGGCACGTGGAAGCCGTTAGGCGGCGCCGATGCGCGTCCGGCACCGGAGGGCGACGAGGCGAAGATAGAGGAGCTGCCCGACGGCCGCGTGCTGCTGAGCTGCAGACGCGGCGGCAAGGAGGGGCGCTGCTTCAACATCTACACGTACGAGAACAAGAAGTATAACAGCGGAAGCTGGGCCACGCCGGTAGCGTCTGAAGCAGAAGAGGGGGGGACGGCAACTCTGAACAACAACACGAACGGCGAGATTCTGCTGGTGCCGGCAAAGGCAGCGGGCGGCAAGCGTGCGTATGTGGCCCTGCAGTCGGTGCCGCGCGGCTCGAAGGGTGACCATGCGTCGAACCTGGAGCGTCGCAGCCATGTGTCGATATACTGGAAGGCGTTCGGCGAGGCAGAAGAGTGGAGGACGCCGGAGGACTGGGTGGACGGCTGGAAGCGCTATGAAGTGACGGACGGGAAGTCGGCATACTCGACGATGGCTATAGGCGGCGACGGCACGATACGCTTCATATACGAAGACGAGGGCGTGCGCTTCCGCCTGGGCAGTCAGTGGACAGAGATGTACAACATTCTCTATAGGAATCTGACGCTACGGGAGATAACCGGCGGCGAATATGAGTATAGCAAGCATAAGTAAGTTTAATCAACATACAGATCAGAACAAGTGTATATAGGAATAGCAGGAAATATTGGTTGCGGCAAGACAACGCTCACAGAGATGCTTGCGGAGCACTACCAATGGGAACCGCGGTACGAGACAGTAGTGAACAATCCGTACATGGACGACTACTACAAGGATCTGCGGCGGTGGTCGTTCGCGATGGAAGTGTTCTTTCTGAAAGAACGCTTCAAGGACGTTATCGGATTTGCGGATTCGGAGAACATCGTCATCCAGGACCGCACCCTTCATGAAGGCGTGTTCGTGTTCACGGCGAACAACTACGAGCAGGGAAACATGAGCGACCGCGACTTTGAGACTTATATGGAGCTGTACGAGATAATGATGGAGAAGGTGAAGCTGCCAGATCTGATGATTTATCTGAGAGCTTCGGTGCCACACCTCGTGGAGAACATACAGAAGCGCGGCCGCGTCTACGAGCAGAAGATACCTATCGAGTATCTGCAAGGACTGAACGACCGCTACGAGGACTTTATCCTTAACAAATACAAGGGCAAGGAGCTTACCATAGATGTGGACAAACTCGACTACAAGACGCGCCCGGAGGACTTCAGTTTCATTACGGACAAGATAGACGCTATCTTGGCAACCAATCGTACTCACTCTAAATAACAGAAAGAACAATGCATATAGCTATAGCCGGAAACATTGGCAGCGGCAAGACCACGCTGACCAAGATGTTGGCAAAAAGATATAACTGGTCGCCACGTTTCGAACCCGTTGAGCACAATCCGTATCTCGACGACTTCTACAACGATATGTCGAGATGGTCGTTCAATCTGCAGATATACTTCCTGAACAAGCGTTTCAAGGAAGTGGTGGAGATAAGCCAGAGCGACAAGGACATTATTCAGGACCGCACCATCTTTGAGGACGCCTGCATCTTTGCACCCAATCTGCACGGACAGGGATATATGTCGGACCGCGACTTCGAGAACTACTCGGATCTGTTCGACACGATGATGACGCTCGTGAAGCTGCCCGACCTTATGATATACATACGCTCGACGGTGCCAAACCTTATCAGCCAGATTGGCAAGCGCGGACGCGAATGCGAGCAGTCGATACGCATCGACTACCTGACGGGACTGAATGAGCGATACGAGGAATGGATAAAGAATTACAAGGGAAGACTGATAATAGTGGACGGCGACACGCAGAAGTTTGAGACGGACACGGAAGCGTTCAGAAAAATCACGGACCAGATAGACGCGATGCTCTACGGTCTGTTCAAATAAAAGTGGCTATTTTGTAAGTTTTTCGGAAAATCTTCTTACCTTTGTCTTCGTATTAGACAAAATGTTTTGCACATAAACACAAAAGTTATGGGAGAAATGTTCAAATTTACAGAAGAAGAGAAGGCAGAGCTCCTTGAGATGAGCGAGCAGCTGAGGCAGCAGATGGGCGACGAATACCGGGAGGAAGACGCCGAGAAAGTGCGCGAGCAGATAGAGAGCGATCTGCAGGAGAACAAGATAAAGAGAGACGTTTTCGGGCTGAACCCTATACTTATGAGTTTTCGAACCGCTCTGCTCGAGCTTGAGGAGATAGGCATGAAGCGCGACTGCGTGCTGTCGATATTGCTCTACAACAGCGTGGCGAACGAGAGTCTCACGATAGAAGAGGTAGAGACAGAATACGGCACGAGCATAGCGCATATCATCCGTGGCCTTGTACGCATTCACGAGCTATACCGCAAGTCGCCGGTGATAGAGAGCGAGAACTTTCGCAACCTTCTGCTTTCGTTCGCCGAGGACATGCGCGTGGTGCTGATTATGATATCGGAGCGCGTGGTGCTTATGCGCCATATCCGCGATACGGAGAACAACGAAGCGCAGCAGAAAGTGGCCGAAGAAGCGAGCTATCTGTATGCTCCGCTGGCACACAAACTGGGCCTCTACAAGCTGAAGAGCGAGCTGGAAGACCTCAGCCTGAAGTATCTTGAGCACGACGCCTACTATATGATAAAGGAGAAGCTCAACGAGACGAAGCGCTCTCGAGATGCATATATAGAGAAGTTTATAAAGCCTATCGCCGAGAAGCTCGACGCCATGGGCATAAAGAGTCATATAAAAGGCAGAACGAAGAGCATACACTCGATATGGCAGAAGATGAAGAAGCAGCAATGCGGATTCGAGGGCATCTACGACCTCTTCGCTATACGCATCATCATCGACTCGCCGCTGAGCGAAGAGAAGATGCAATGCTGGCAGACCTACTCGCTCATCACCGACATGTACCAGCCCAACCCGAAGCGTCTGCGCGACTGGCTCTCGGTGCCGAAGTCGAACGGCTACGAGAGTCTGCACATAACCGTGCTCGGTCCGGAGCAGAAGTGGGTGGAGGTGCAGATACGCACCGAGCGCATGGACGAGATAGCCGAGAAAGGTCTGGCAGCGCACTGGCGCTATAAGGGCATCAAGGGCGATTCGGGCATAGACGATTGGCTCAACAACATACGAGCAGCACTCGAAGCAGGCGACAGCTTGCAGCTTATGGACCAGTTCAAGATGGATCTGTACGAAGACGAGGTGTTCGTATTCACGCCGAAAGGCGATCTGCTGAAATTTCCGAAAGGATCGACCGTGCTCGACTTCGCCTACCACATACACTCAGGCGTCGGCAACAAGTGTGTCGGCGGCAAGATAAACGGCAGGAACGTGTCGTTCAGAGAGGTGCTTCACTCGGGCGACACAATAGAGATTCTGACGCAGAACAACCAGACGCCGAAGCAAGAGTGGCTGAACATCGTGCAAAGCTCGCGTGCGAAGTCGAAGATACGCCTTGCGCTGAAGGAGCTGAAGGTGAAGGACGGAGTGTTTGCGAAAGAGATGCTCGAGCGCAAGTTCAAGAACCGAAAGATAGAGCTTGAGGAGAGCGTGCTTTACCATCTCATCTCGAAGATGGGCTTCAAGGAGACTTCCGACTTCTACAGACAACTCGTAGACGAGAAGATAGACATCAACGATGTTGTGGACGGATACATAGCCGAGAAAGAACACGGCACAAACCAGAAAATGGGCGCAGCGATACGTTCGGCAGAAGAGTTCGTGCTTGACAAAGACAATAATGCAAACAACTTCCGCACAAAGTCGTCAGACGACGAGCTGGTTATCGACCGCAACCTTAAAGGCGTAGACTACTCGCTAGCACAATGCTGCCATCCTATCTACGGCGACCAGATATTCGGCTTCGTGACCGTGAACGGCGGCATCAAGATACATTGCCAGGACTGTCCGAATGCCCCCGAACTGCGTAAGCGTTTCGGCTATCGAATAGTGAAAGCAAGATGGAGCGGCAAGGGAACATCGCAGTATAACATAACGTTGCGCGTTGTAGGAAACGACGACCTCGGTATCGTGAACAACATCACAAGCATCATCTCTAAGGAGCAAAAGATTGTGATGAAGTCGATAAACATCGACAGTCACGACGGACTGTTCAGCGGCAATCTGAACGTGCTGATCGACGACACGTCGAAGCTCGACGCATTGTTGAAGAAGCTGCGCACCGTGAAGGGAGTGAAATCGGTTACACGTCTATAGTGAGTTTATGAATTTTGAGTTTTGAATTTTGAGTTTTGAATTGTGCGCTTCGCACATTTTGAGTTGATCAATTTTGAATTACGAATTACGCAGTTCATAACTCTCAACTCATAAATTCAAAATCGGCGCAGCCGACAATTCAAAACTCAAAATTCAAAATTCAAAATTCATAAACTCATTGTTCGATAGCAGCATCCAGTTCCTTTATGCCTTTCGTTGTGCAGATGCCGCGCAGATAAAGGAATATTGTGTTGTGCATGATGGCAGTAATGCTGTAGTTTTTGTACATCTGCGTCTCCATGGCATAGTTGACAGACGCAGAGCTTGTTTTAAGGATAATGTCGAAGTTTAGGTCGGAGCGGAAGAAACCTTCCTTCACGCCACGATGGAAGAACAGTAGAGCGTTGTTGTGGCGCTCGGCATTCTGCTTCTCGAGATACTCCACGACCTGCTTGTACTTGCGCAGTTCGACGAGGAACAAAGGCGACACGTCGGCAATGTCAAGCAGCTTTTTTTTGTAGAACTCGATGATGATATCCATCACATTATGGTTTTTGTCCAAGCTGTATTGCAGCATGTGGTCGTTGAACTCCTGCTCGTGTATGCGCACCGCCTCAAGCAGAAGTTCCTCCTTATTGGAATAAATCTCATACAATGTGCGTTTGGATATGGCAAGTGTGTTGGCTATGTCGTCCATCTTTACCGACTTGACGCCCTTGTGCAAGAATTCGGTCATGGCAGCCTTCAGAATCCTGTTGCGCAATTCCATCTTATAGCATGTTTGAGAACTTCCCTTGTACATAGAAAACTATTTATAATCTGATGAATATCGTTATAATTTTTCGCAAAAGTATAAAAAAACTTTCAAAGAGCTGCGAGTTTTTATGTTATTTTAAATAAAACGTGCGAAACAATTATTTAACCGATGCCATTAATCCAAGCTTTTTGAGTAACTTTGCGGTGAAATTCTATATCTAATAATTATTTAATACAATGGTTAAAATCACAAAAGAAAGTGCATTGGAGTATCACGAAAGTGGACGTCCTGGCAAAATTGAGGTGAAGCCGACAAAGCCTTACCACACCCAGACCGACCTTAGTTTGGCGTATTCTCCTGGTGTAGCTTTCCCGTGTCTCGAGATTCAGCAGAATCCGGACGATGTGTATAAGTACACAGACAAAGGCAATCTTGTCGCTGTGATTTCAAACGGCACCGCCGTGTTAGGTCTTGGCGACATTGGAGCGATGAGCGGCAAGCCAGTTATGGAAGGCAAGGGCCTGCTCTTTAAGATATATGGCGGCATCGATGTGTTCGACATCGAGGTTGCAGAGAAAGATCCGGAGAAGTTCTGCGAGGCTGTAGAGAAGATTGCACCTACCTTCGGCGGCATCAACCTTGAGGACATTAAGGCTCCTGAGTGCTTCTACATCGAAGAGCGTCTGAAGAAGACCCTCGACATCCCCGTGATGCATGACGACCAGCACGGCACAGCCATCATCTCGGCAGCCGGCTTGAAGAATGCGCTTGAGGTAGCCGGCAAGAACATCGCCGACGTAAAGATTGTTGTAAACGGAGCAGGAGCAGCTGCCATCAGCTGCACTAAGCTGTACGTAGCGCTTGGCGCAAAAGTAGAGAATATCGTGATGCTCGACTCGAAGGGTGTTATCACCGCCGACCGTCAGAACCTCACTCCGCAGAAGGCCCTGTTCGCCACAAAGCGCACCGACGTACACACCCTTGAGGAAGCCGTGAAGGGCGCCGACGTGTTCGTAGGACTCTCTAAGGGCAATGTGCTCTCGCAGGATATGATCCGCTCTATGGCAGACCAGCCTATCGTGTTCGCCCTTGCCAACCCCGTGCCCGAGATTAGCTACGAGGACGCAATGGCAAGTCGCCCCGATGTGCTCATGTCTACCGGCAGAAGCGACTATCCCAACCAGATTAACAACGTAATCGGTTTCCCGTACATCTTCCGTGGAGCCCTCGACGTTCACGCCAAGGCTATCAACGAGGAGATGAAGATGGCAGCCGTTCATGCTATTGCCGACCTCGCAAAGCAGCCCGTGCCCGATATCGTGAACGAGGTATATCACGTTAACGACCTCACGTTCGGTCCGAAATACTTCATCCCGAAACCCGTCGACCCTCGTCTTATCACAGAGGTGAGTGCGGCTGTTGCCAAGGCTGCAATTGAGAGTGGAGTAGCGCGCAAGACCATCACCGACTGGGACGCCTACAAGAAGAATCTTATGCAGCTGCTGGGTCAGGAGACAAAGCTCACACGCAACCTCCACGACACAGCCCGTCTGCATCCGCAGCGCGTAGTGTTCGCCGAGGGTGGTCACCCGTCTATGATGAAGGCAGCCGTTCAGGCACGCCTTGAGGGCATCTGCCATCCGGTACTTCTCGGCAATCCAGACCGTCTGCAGCGCTTGGCGCAGCGTCTGAAGCTGAGTCTTGAGGGCATCGACATCGTAGACATGCGTGCCGACCAGGAGCAGGGCCGCCGTGCCACATACGCCAAGCACCTTGCCAAGAAGCGTGCGCGCCAGGGCTACACCTTCGAGGAGGCATACGACAAGATGTACGAGCGCAACTACTTCGGTATGATGATGGTAGAGACGGGAGACGCCGACGCGTTCATCACCGGTCTTTACACCAAGTATTCGAATACCATCAAGGTAGCCAAGGAGGTGATCGGCATCCGCGACGAGTACAGCACATTCGCCACAATGCACATCCTCAACACCAAGAAGGGCGTATTCTTCATCTCAGATACGCTTATCAACCGCCACCCCGACGAGCATATCCTTGCCGACGTGGCACGCCTCACGGCCCACACCGTGCGCTTCTTCAACGAGGAGCCGAAGATAGCCATGATAAGCTACTCCAACTTCGGTACAGACGAGATTGGCAGTCCGGTGAAGGTGCATGCAGCTGTCGACGAGTTGCAGCGCCGCTTCCCCGATATGTGCATCGACGGCGAGATGCAGGTCAACTTCGCCCTGAACAAGCAGCTGCGCGACGACAAGTATCCGTTCACACGCCTTAAGGGCAAGGACGTCAACACGCTCGTCTTCCCGAACATGAGCAGCGCTCAGAGCAGCTACAAGATGCTGCAGGCGCTCGACCCCGATGCCGAAATCATCGGCCCGATTCAGATGGGCTTGAACAAGCCGATCCACTTCACCGACTTCGAAAGCTCGGTACGCGACATCGTGAACATCACAGCCGTTGCGGTCATCGACGCCTACGTAGCCAAGAAGATTAACAAACAGAAATAAGCCGTATATACTTATTTTCAGAAAAGAGGTTATGGCTCTCCAGTCATAACCTCTTGTTGTATATGCATAAACACAAGCAAGATGAATACATTCACACCAATCATATCCGAGGCACTTGGTCTGTCGCAGCGCGGAGTGGAGAACACGTTACAGCTGCTCGACGAGAACTGCACCATTCCGTTCATTAGTCGCTACCGCAAGGAGATGACCGGCAATATGGACGAGGTGCAGGTGTCTGACATAGCGCTCATGCGCGAGAAACTCACCGACATCGCCAAGCGCAAGGAGACCATTCTTTCTACCATCGAGAGCCAGGGCAAGCTCTCCGACGATCTGCGCAAGCGCATCGACAACTGCTGGACGCTCTCCGAGCTCGAAGACATCTACCTGCCCTACAAGCCGAAGCGCCGCACAAAGGCAGACATAGCCCGACAGAACGGACTCGAACCGCTCGCCAACGCCATCCTCCTGCAGCTCGACAAGAGCATCTCACGCACAGCCGAACGCTTCGTGAAGGGCGAGGTGAAGTCGGTGGCAGAAGCGCTTGAGGGCGCAAAGTTCATAATAGCCGAAACCGTCAACGAGAACGAGAGTGTGCGCAAGGCGGTCAGAGCTATCTACCGACGCGAGGCTGTTATCTCCTCAAAGGCTGTAAAGGCGAAGGCTGATGCCGAGGAAGCGCAGAAATACCGCGACTACTTCGACTTCTCTGAGTCGCTCCGCCGCTGCTCTTCCCATCGCCTTCTTGCCATGCGTCGTGGCGAACGTGAAGGCTTCCTCAAGGTGAGCATCTCTGCCGACGACGAGGCATGCAAGCAGAAGATAAAGGCGCAGTATGTGCGTGGCTACGGCGAGTGTAGCAAGCTGGTAGGCGAGGCTGCCGACGACGCCTTCAAGCGTCTGTTGAAGCCTTCGATAGAGACCGAGTTCTCCGTGTCGAGCAAGCAGACCGCCGACCAGGAGGCTATAGGCGTGTTCGCCGAGAACCTGCGTCAGCTCCTGCTCGCCGCTCCGCTCGGACAGAAGCGTGTAATGGGCGTTGACCCGGGTTTCAGAACGGGCTGCAAGGTGGTTTGTCTCGACGCCCAGGGCACGCTCCTCCATTTCGAGGCTATCTATCCGCATCCGCCAAAGAGCGATACGCGTGGCGCAGCACGCCAGGTATTGGGCATGGTGGAGAAATACGGTATAGAGGCGATTGCCGTGGGTAACGGTACGGCAAGCAGAGAGACGTCGGCTTTCCTAAAGGAGATAGGTCTTGACCCGAAGATACATGTCTTCGTGGTAAGCGAGGACGGCGCCTCGGTCTACTCGGCTTCGGAGGTTGCGCGTGAGGAGTTTCCGAAGGAGGACGTGACGGTGCGTGGAGCGGTTTCTATCGGACGACGCCTTATGGACCCGCTTGCTGAGCTTGTGAAGATTGACCCGAAGAGCATCGGCGTAGGCCAGTATCAGCATGATGTGGACCAGACGGAGCTGAAGAAGTCGCTCGATATGGTTGTGGAGTCGTGTGTGAATACGGTTGGTGTCAATCTCAACACAGCCAGCCGCCACCTGCTTACCTACGTCAGCGGACTGAACGCCACTACGGCTAAGAATATCGTACTCTACAGAGAGCAGAACGGACCTTTCCGCTCGCGTGCCGAACTGAAGAAGGTGCCGCGACTCGGACCGGCAACCTTCGTCCAGTGTGCCGGCTTCCTGCGCATACCCGACGCCAAGAATCCGCTCGACAACAGCGCCGTGCATCCCGAGAGCTACGACATCGTGAAGCGCATGGCTGAAGACAAGGGCTGCACCGTGCAGCAGCTCATCGCCGACAAAGACCTGCAGAAGACCATAAAGCTCGACCGCTACGTCACTCCCGCTGTTGGCATGCCTACGCTTACCGACATCATGGCTGAGCTGCAGCGACCGGGTCGCGACCCACGTGCTGCGGTTGAGGTGTTCGAGTTCGACCCGCGTGTGCATGAGATTGGCGACTTGCAGGTGGGTATGCTTCTGCCGGGTATCGTGACGAACATCACAAACTTCGGAGCATTCGTCGACGTCGGCGTGCATCAGGACGGATTGGTGCATATCTCGCAGCTTGCTGACCGGTATGTGAAGGATCCGAACGACGTCGTAAAGCTGCATCAGCACGTAGTGGTGCGTGTGACAGAAGTAGACTGCAAGCGCCAGCGTATTTCGCTGTCGATGAAGGAGTAGGGGGCGTGGCATCCTTGCTATACCCAC
>ULKO01012716.1_pt1 | contig 12997 bp, 7 predicted proteins | sample 1951091 | NCBI WGS metagenome assembly ULKO01 (sample SAMEA4835494, study PRJEB28245) | human gut metagenome | biome: gut microbiome; material: fecal sample | place: Denmark | collected 2008 | reverse complement strand
CCCTCGAGCACCGTGACTTGCGAACCGAATGAAACATACATGGAAGCAAATTCTAGTCCGATGTATCCCCCGCCTACAATGACGAGCTGTACCGGCAGCTCAGTCAGTTCCATAATGGAGGTGCTGGTATATACCCGTGGGTTACCTTGTATCCCCTCTATCGGTGGAATGACGGTTTCGGCACCCGTATTGATGAATATCCGGGGAGCTTGCAATTGTAATGTCCCTTCCACCATCCCAACTTCCACCACATCCGGACCTGCAAAGGAGCCAATACCCGTATAGACCGTTATATGAGGATTGTCGGCCAGATTGTGATAGTTCTTCTGACGCAGGAAAGAGACGACCTCTTCCTTCCTTGCAATGGACTGACGATAGTATGCCTTCTTGACCTCCCAAGAAGCGTCTTTGTCCGCCTGCTTTGCCGCATGCACCAATGTTTTTGTGGGAATGCAACCGATATTGATACATGTCCCTCCATACATCTTTTCCGAACGCTCCACTACGGCAACGTCCAGCTTCCGTTTTGCCAACTCGGCAGCCAATGTCTTTCCGCCTTTGCCGAATCCGATGATAATGACATCATACTGTTTCATACGTCTATTTCCTTAATTGGTTCAATACTCTTTTTGCACTGTCAGACAGTACGACAATGGCACCGGCAAGAATGGCCGTATCCTTGATGACCAAGCGCCCTGCCCCCGTCAGCAACGGAAAGCCGTGCTCCCCGCTTCCCAAGTCGGGCACCCACACCTCAGGGGTTGTCACCAGGAAAGAGAGGGTACCTATTGTCATGACAATGGCCAGTGCAGCTCCCGCCAGTCCGATTTTCGGAGAGAATATCCCCAGAAATGTCAGAATGCCGATGGTCATAATCAGAATGCCCAGACCGTGAGAGAAACCATACGTATTGTTCTCCACGTGCCACTGATGTTTCGCCTCATTGAACTCGCCCTCTTTCAGCTTATACTCCTTGTACTCCGGGGCACTCTTTGTATAAAAGAAGCTCATGAACGGGCTGTTCGCCACAAAAGGGACAATCCCTTCAGCCTCATAATTCCAGAATTTCAACCCACCAATCCATACGAAAATAACCAGGATGGCTACACGGATCAAATTAACACCCAACTTTTGAGTGGAAGCGGCCAGCGTCAACGCAGCCATAAACAAGTTTTGCAATTTCGTTTTCATCTTTGTTCTACTTTTTAAATGGTTTCAGTAATATGACTTGATTTTTGTTTTTGCAAAGTTCCTTGTTTTCCGCCACGTACGAAATGGCAATTATTCCGCAACAGTTGGCAATTCTTCCCGTTTCACTCTTTTCCGGTAGTCCGAGACACTCTCGCCGGTCATTTTCTTGAAAAAACGGCTGAACGCGGGCAAGTCTTCAAAGCCCAGAATGGAGCTGATTTCTTTGGCGCTCTTGCGGGTATACAACAGCAGTCTCATGGCTTCCGCCTCAATGCGCTCATGAATCACCCGCAACGGGGAAGGCAACCCGCAGGCCGAGAACAGATTGGAAAGTGTCTTGGGAGAACGGCAAAGAATATCGGCATAATCCTGCACCTGCTTCTTCTCCTTGAAGTGCCGGTCCACCAGCACATAATACTGTCGGATGATGTCAAACGTCTTTTCCTTCTCCTGCCCCACCCCGAAAAGCTGGCGCGCAATGCGTGTGCAGGTAATGATGAAACGTTTCAAGACAATCCGCAGCATCTCCTCCTGCAGATTGTCATGAATGACCGATTCCTGCCGGAAAATGCGGACTATGTCATGCAGGTTGGAAGACTGCCCGGCAGAAAGCGCCAGTCTCATCACCTTGGAAGAGCCATAAAAAAGGAATCCGTTGCAAGAGACCTCGTTGTCATGTCCATAGATGCAATAAAAATTGCTGTTGAATACAAACGTCAGGTATTCACCGTCCACCTCTTTTACCTCCAGGTGATGCAACGGGGTCAAGGTCACGATTTCGTCCTTTTCCAAGCGCATGGAGATATGGTCTATTTCCAGAGTGAGCGTACCGCTCTGTACCCAAATGAATTTATACAGAGTCTTGTCACGTTGCAGCGACGCACGCTCATGGTAGCTGGAAGTCATGGCTATGTTGCCATTCAAGCGGGTGTTCAGTTGATAATCCATAAAAAACAGATTGTTTTAGTAAATAACAAAGATAGCGAATATCTTGTTTGCTACTGATTATTTCCCCACTTTTGTAGCCGTTTTGCTGTTCTTTAATTTTTAACCTTTAATGTCTTCATTCAAATGTTCCCCGTCATATTTGTATCTCTCGGTCCCGGCGAACCGGAACTGATTACCGTAAAAGGCTTGACAGCCCTGCAGGCAGCCGACTGTATCTTCTGTCCCGAAACACTGACTAAGGATGGAAACAGAGTTTCACGCGCAGCCGACATCCTATCGCAACTCGACATCCCGGAAAACACGGTACGCCGCTTTCCACTCCCCATGAGCAAACTGCGTGAAAAAGCCCTGAGCGCCTACAACGAGGTCTATATGGAGAGCTCCACCCTCCGGCAACAAGGAAAGAAAGTCTGCATCGTTGCCGAAGGAGATGCCGGATTCTACTCTTCCATACACTATGTATATGACAAATTGCAGGCAGACGGCATCCCCGTGAAGCACATCCCCGGTATCCCCGCCTTCATTGCCGCCGGCGCACTGGGCGGGCTCCATGTGGCCAGCCAGGAAGAGCGGCTGGCGGGGATACCCGGCATTACTACGACAGAAGAGATAGAGAAACTGACAAGCGAAAACAGTGCGGTTGTCATCATGAAGCTGTCCAGATGCACCGATGAGATTCACCGCTGCATCCGCCTGCATCCCGAATACCGGTATCACTATTTTGAGAATGTAGGCACTCCGGAAGAGAAGTATATCAATGACAGCAAGCGGATAGCGACCATCCGCTTCCCCTATTTTTCCCTGCTTATCATTCGTACAGAGACCTTTTGAGCCCGATTTAATACAATTTCGCACGCCATAGGCATTATTTTAATGAAAATGGGTTACCTTTGCGCCGTTGAAATATAAAAAAGATAAGAACATGAAGAAAGTCGTTTTTTATATGATGCTGCTGGTTATGAGCATCGGTTATGCCTATGCACAAGGAAAGGCAGACATCAAATTCGAACAGACCACCCACAACTTCGGCACATTCTCCGAAAACAGTCCTGTGGTCAGCTACACCTTTAAGTTTACGAACGTAGGCGATGCTCCGCTTGTCATCCATCAGGCTGTAGCTTCCTGCGGATGTACCGTTCCCGAATATTCACAAGAACCGATAGCACCGGGAAAGACTGGAACAGTGAAAGTAACTTATAATGGAACCGGAAGATACCCCGGACACTTCAAGAAATCCATTACCCTGCGCACCAATGCCAAAACGGAAATCATGCGATTATTTATCGAAGGGGACATGACCGCTAAAGATGCCAAATAAGCATTTTACCATACAGAATTAAGGAGATTTTTTTAAATCTCCTTTTTTTTTGCTTTCTTTGCCTAAAATGCGAAGATAGGCTGCACCTCAGCAGAATAATAATGAGCTTGCTCATTTTATCCTGCATTCGGTTTGCACTATCTTTGAAGTCTATTAAAGAAAAACATAAAACTACAAAACCTATGAAACAAGAAGAAGAACCTATTACCGGACTACCGGAAAATGCGTTCCGTGAATTGAAACCGGGAGAAGTGTACAACCCTCTGATGAGCCCGGATAAGAAGTATTCAGAAGTAAATGCCTGGTCGGTGACATGGGGTATTCTGATGGCCATCCTCTTTTCGGCCGCAGCCGCCTATCTGGGGCTGAAGGTGGGACAAGTATTCGAAGCCGCCATCCCCATCGCCATCATTGCCGTCGGCGTATCGGGTGCCGCCAAACGCAAAAATGCATTGGGCGAAAACGTCATTATCCAGTCTATCGGTGCCAGCTCGGGCGTCATCGTGGCAGGTGCCATCTTCACCCTTCCGGCACTCTATATTCTCCAAGAGACCTATCCGAAAGAAATCACCGTCACCTTTGCACAAGTCTTTATCAGTTCCCTGCTGGGAGGTGTGCTGGGTATTCTCTTCCTTATCCCCTTCCGCAAATATTTCGTGAGCGACATGCACGGCAAGTATCCCTTCCCCGAGGCGACAGCCACCACACAAGTGCTCGTCTCCGGTGAAAAGGGCGGAAGCCAGGCAAAACCATTACTCATGGCTGGTATTATCGGAGGTCTATACGACTTCATCGTGGCAACCTTCGGCTGGTGGAACGAGAATTTCACTACCCGCGTATGCGGCTTCGGCGAAATGCTGGCCGAGAAAGCCAAGCTGGTATTCAAGGTTAATACGGGTGCTGCCGTGCTCGGTCTGGGTTATATTGTGGGACTGAAATACGCGTCCATCATCTGTGCCGGCTCACTGGCCGTATGGTGGATTATCATCCCCGGTATGTCCATGATTTGGGGAGATTCCGTACTGAACCAATGGAACCCCGAAATCACGGCAACCATAGGCGCTATGGCTCCGGAAGAAATCTTCAAATACTATGCCAAGAGCATCGGTATCGGTGGCATTGCCATGGCAGGTATCATCGGCATTATCAAGTCTTGGGGCATCATCAAGAGTGCCGTAGGACTGGCTGCCAAGGAAATGGGAGGTAAGTCCAACGTGGAAGCCAGTGTGAAACGCACACAGCGGGACATCTCCATGAAGATTATCGCCATCGGTTCCATCATCACGCTGCTGCTGGTTGTTCTCTTCTTCTACTTCGATGTGATGCAGGGCAACTTGACACATACCATTGTAGCTATCCTGCTTGTTGCAGGTATCGCTTTCCTGTTCACCACCGTGGCTGCCAATGCCATTGCGATTGTGGGCACAAACCCCGTATCCGGAATGACGCTGATGACATTAATCCTGGCATCCGTAGTCATGGTAGCCGTAGGGCTGAAAGGTCCCGAAGGGATGGTTGCGGCACTGGTGATGGGCGGTGTTGTATGTACGGCACTGTCCATGGCGGGAGGCTTCATCACAGACTTGAAAATCGGTTACTGGCTGGGTAGCACGCCTGCCAAGCAGGAGACCTGGAAGTTCCTCGGAACCATCGTTTCTGCCGCTACCGTAGGTGGTGTAATGATTATCCTAAACAAGACATACGGTTTCACCAGCGGACAGCTGGCCGCTCCGCAAGCCAATGCCATGGCGGCCGTTATCGAACCGTTGATGAACGGTGTGGGTGCGCCCTGGCCGCTCTACGGTATCGGTGCAGTGCTGGCCGTCATCCTCAATTTCTGCAAGATTCCCGCACTGGCATTTGCATTGGGTATGTTCATCCCATTGGAACTGAATGTTCCGTTGGTAGTGGGCGGTGCCATCAACTGGTACGTGACCAGCCGCAGCAAGGATGCCGCTCTCAATGCCGAACGCGGGGAGAAAGGTACCCTGCTTGCCTCCGGTTTCATTGCCGGCGGTGCATTGATGGGTGTGGCAAGTGCTGCCATGCGTTTCGGAGGAATCAACCTCGTAAACGATGCATGGTTGCAGAACACCTGGTCCGAAGTGCTGGCGCTGGGTGCTTATGCCATTCTGATATTCTACCTCATCAAAGCTTCCATGAAAACCAAATAACTTTTAAATACCAAGAACATGAAAAAGATTCTACTTTTATCTTTTCTATTTGCAGCGACCATGTTATCTGCACAAAAGCCCGTTGAGCTGCCCCTATGGCCCAACGGTGCCCCCAATAACAACGAACTGACCAATTCCGGACAGAACCATAACAACGAATGGGTGTCCGATGTCACCACCCCTACCCTTACGGTGTACCCTGCCTCCCACCCCAACGGCATGGCCATCATCATGTGTCCGGGAGGCGGCTACGGGGGGCTGGCCATGAAGCACGAGGGACACGACATGGCTCCCTGGTTCAACACACAAGGCATCACCTATGCAGTACTGAAATACCGTATGCCCAACGGGCACCATGAAGTGCCCCTTTCCGATGCCGAACAAGCCATCCGCATGGTACGCGAACATGCCGCCGAATGGGGTGTCAATCCTCAGCGTGTAGGCATCATGGGCGCTTCTGCCGGCGGCCATCTGGCAGCTTCGCTTGCCACACTATACAGCAGTGACAAAACCCGTCCCGACTTCCAGATCTTGTTCTATCCAGTAATTTCCATGCAGAAAGGCGTTACCCATGGAGGTTCCCGCAAGAACCTTATCGGAGAAAATCCATCTCAGGAGCTGGAACAAAAATACTCCCTCGAAAGACAAGTGTCCCCAGGCACTCCGCAGGCTTTTATCATGCTTTCTTCGGACGACGACGCAGTGCCACCCATCAACGGCATTGGCTATTTCCTCGCCTTGCGTGACCACAAAGTGCCTGCCAGCCTGCATGCCTACCCTACCAGCGGACATGGCTGGGGATTCCGGGACAACTTCACCTACAAGCGTCAATGGACGGAAGAACTGGAGAAGTGGTTGCGTGAAGGGCTCGTATTCCCGGTCTCTGAACCTACCACAAAGAAATAAAAGCAATTATGAATAAAAAGTATTTTTTACTCACTTGCCTCGCAGCTTTTCCCTTTGCCCTGACTGCTCAGGAGAACAATCGCTACGAAGAGATTACCAACCCCAAGCTGACAAGCATCAACCGGGAGCCTGCCCGCAGCACGTTCACCTCCTACGTCACGGAGGCTGATGCCGTCATCAATGACCGCAAGAACGGAACCTTCCGCTTGTCCCTTAACGGGAAATGGAAATTCCATTATGTGGAAACCTTCGCCGACCGCCCCACGGACTTCATGATGGACCGTGTGGACGCCAGCCGCTGGCCGGACATCAATGTACCCGGAAACTGGGAGTTGCAAGGATTCGGCACGCCCATCTACGTGAACCATCCCTATGAGTTCTGTTCTTCGGGCTATCCTCCTTATTGGGACAAGCCCAACCCTCCGTACGTTCCCCAAGAATGGAATCCCACCGGCACCTACCACCGCGAGTTCACTCTTCCGGGAGACTGGGACGATAAGGAGATTTTCCTGAGTGCCGACGGTGTACGCGGGGCAGCCTTCTACTACCTTAACGGCAAGTTTGTAGGCATGAGTAAAGATGCAAAGACTCCGGCGCGTTTCAACGTCAGCGCCATTGCCAAGAAAGGGAAGAATGTCATTGCCATTCAGATACACCGCTTTTCCGATGCCAACTATCTGGAATGCCAGGACTTCTGGCGCATCAGTGGTATCGAACGGGACATTTACTTATATGCCCAGCCTCAAATCCATCTCACAGACTTCAAGGTGGAGTCTCCTTTGGATGAGAACTACCGGAACGGTATCCTCAAGGTAAAGGTGCAGTTTACCAATGAAAGCGGACAAAATTCCCCATTTGTCGTTGGTTACCGCCTGCTGGACAAGAACGACCAGCAGATAGCCCAGTCCTCTACCCAGGTCAGCGGTGACCAAACGGAAGTGGAATTCACCAAGAAGACCATCCAGGAACCCCTGCAATGGACAGCCGAAACGCCCAACCTCTATACCCTCGTCGTCAGCTTGAAGCGCCCGAACGGAGATGTGATTGAAGCGACAAGCTGCAAAGTAGGTTTCCGTACAGTGGAAATCAAGGACAAGCAACTGTTGGTAAACGGACAACCTATCCTCGTGAAAGGCGTGAACTATCACGAACACAACGAGAATACCGGTCACTATGTCTCCGAAGAACTGATGAAGAAAGATTTCGAGCTTTGGAAGAGATACAATGTCAATACCGTCCGCACCTGTCACTATCCCCAGCAGGAACGTTTCTACGAACTCTGTGACGAATATGGTATCTACGTCATCGACGAAGCCAATATCGAAAGCCACGGCATGGGTTACGACCTGCGTGTAGGCGGCACGCTGGGAAACAATCCGCTCTTCATGAATGCCCACCTCGACCGTACCATGAATATGTACGAACGGGACAAGAACCATCCGTCAGTCATCATCTGGTCGCTGGGCAACGAAGCCGGGAACGGATTGAATTTCTACGTTACCTACAACACCTTGAAGACGCTCGACAGCCGTCCCATCCAGTATGAACGCGCACTGTTGGAATGGAATACGGACATCTACTGCCCGATGTACGCTTCCCCTTCCTATCTGGAGAAGTATGCCCGGAACAAGGAGATGACGCGTCCCCTCATTCTTTGCGAGTATGCCCATGCCATGGGCAACAGCCTCGGCAACTTCCAGGAGTATTGGGACATCATCGAAAAATATCCCATCCTCCAGGGCGGCTGTATCTGGGACTGGGTAGACCAGGGCTTTGCCGCCCAAACAGACGACGGCCGTAAATACTGGACCTATGGCGGCGATTATGGCGAGAACGGCACGCCCTCCGACGGCAATTTCTGCATCAACGGCGTGGTATACCCCGACCGCAGTGTCAAGCCGCAGACAGAAGAGATGGGAAAAGTATACCAGAACATCAAGTTCCTTGATTTCGACAAGCAGACTTCCACCGTGAAAATCCGCAATGATTTCTCCTTCACCAATCTCGACAAGTACGACTTCTACTACATCATCCGCGACCACGGAAAGGAAGTCTACCGTGGCAAGATTGAAAATATCCATGCCGCACCGGGCAAGACGGTAACCACCGGCTTCCTGAACGGCATACCCAAAGAGAAACAGACAACGGGAGATGTGCGTATCGAGTTCTATGCAGCCATCAAGACGGCAGAGCCTTTCCTCCCGGCCGGCACGGTCATCGCACGCGAACAGACCTACGTCCATACTTTCTACAAGAAAGAGGCTACGGCACAGCAGCCCGCCACTTCTAAGGAAGAGGGAAATTTGGTGGCGTTCTCCGGTCCCGACTTCAAAGCCACCTTCGACAAGCAAAGCGGTCTGCTCACCTCCTATTTATACAAGAAGCACGAGTACATACTGAACGGTCAAGGTCCCCGCCCATTCTTCTGGCGTGCACCGACGGACAATGATTATGGAGCCAACCTCCCCGTCCGCCTCAAAGCCTGGAAAGAGGCAAGCTATCAAGAACCAAAAGCCGAAAGTTTCCAAGTGACTCCGGGCAGCAATGCCACGACAATAAAGGTGACCTACCGTTTTCCACAGACAGATGCCCGTTGGGACATCACCTATAAGATATATGCCAGCGGAGTCATCAAGGTAGACAACCGGTTCGTGGCCGAAGGAGACCAAGCTCCGATGATACCGCGTGTGGGCCTGCGGATGCAGTTGCCGGAAAGCTTTACAGACTTGACCTACTACGGTCGCGGTCCGAAAGAGAATTACCGAGACCGCCGTACCTCCCAGTTCATCGGAGAGTACGCCATCCCGGTCAAGGATATGTACGAGCCGTATGTCCGCCCACAGGAGAACAACCATCGCACGGACATCTATTGGTGCGCCCTTACCGATAAGACGCAACGTGGTTTGCTGCTCATCGCCGACCGCACCTTTGAGCTGAACACCTCCAACTATCCCCTGGAAAGTATGGACAGCGGCGATACGATTGACAACAGCGCTCCGCGTACCGAAAAGACCCATCACCGCCACCTCACCGACCCTCTGCCGGAAAAGATGGTCGATTTGTTCATTGATTACCGCATGATGGGTGTCGGTGGAGACGACAGTTGGGGCGCAACCGCCCATGAGCCCTATCTGATTCGTCCGGGCAAAGAGAACGCCATTGAATACGGTTTCTCCCTTGTTCCGTTCGATAAAAAGGAGGATTATAAATATTTAATCCGGCAATATTGAATTTAATCCCTCCGGATTAAGCTTTTATAAAAAGGATGTAGTAAATTTGCTGCATCCTTTTTACGTTCAAGAACAATAATAATCAAAAGAAAGAAAAATGAAAACAATGACTAAATTTATGTTCAGCGCCCTCTGCGCCGCAGCCATGGTAACTTCCGTTTCTGCCCAGGGAGGGAAAGATATGTTGAGCAATGGAATAAAGTATCTGGATGTGCCATACGTAGCCCATACGCTGGAGGCTGATGGTCCCGAAGAACTCGTCATCAACTGCGATGAAGTAGACTGTACCACGCTGGTGGAATATGTACTGGCAGAGACACTCACCCCCAAATTGGCCGACGGAGACATCTCGGAAAGCGCTTTCGCCGATAACCTGCAAAAAATCCGTTACCGTGACGGTAAAATCGACGGGTACACTTCCCGCCTGCATTATATTGCCGACTGGATAAACAATGGCGTACGCAACGGCTTCCTTCAAGATGTAACGGGCGCCATGAGTCCCGACACCGAACGGTTGTCCATCTCCTACATGTCTTCCCACCCCCAACTCTACAAGCAGCTGGCAAATTCTCCGGAGAACATAGCCAAAATGAAGAAGATTGAACAATCCTTGTCCGGCAAGGAAATTCACTATCTTCCCAAAGCCAAACTTCCCGCCGATGGTCTCCCGTGGATTAAAGACGGCGATATCATAGCCATCACCACCAACACTCCGGGGCTGGACGTAGCCCACATGGGAATCGCTTTCTATGCGGATAGCAAACTCCTGCTGGTACACGCTTCCTCTACCGACAAGAAAGTGGTCGTCTCCAAAGTCCCCTTGTCCCAAATGCTGAAAGACAATAATAAGTGGACGGGAATACGGGTGCTGAGGATGAAGAAATAAAATGAAATACTATAATATGGAAAAGGCGATGAAGATTTGATTCTCCATCGCCTTTTCCGTATATAGGATTGTTCGTTCCTATTCCTCCACGACAATATATTCATCAATATTCCGTGTTTCTTTACTGAAGTTCACACCTACTTTCACTAATTTCCTGCCATCCAAGGTATAAGGAATCAGATAACCTTTCTCATCTATTTGCTTCAGAGCTGCGTCGGCCGTACCGTCCAGTTTGAACTCAAAAACATAAATAGCGGTAGGGGTATGAACTACTGCGTCCGCACGGCCGCGGCTGCTGCGAACCTCGGACCGGATGAACTGTCCCAGCAAAGTAAACACTACATGAAAAATAACCTGATAATGACGTTCCGTATCATCACTCAACTCGTACGGAATACCGGAGAAGAATATCTTAAGACGCTCCATAAACGCCTCCACATCTCCACTCTTCAATTCACGCATGAATTTAGCGATGTGGAAACCAGTCTCATCATTGGATACATTGGTATAATAGGGTACCAAAAAATTCAGAAAGCCGTAACGAACCTCATCATTTGGAAAGCCTAAAGTGTATAGCTTCACATCATCATCATACCCTTTTATGGTCAAATAACCACTTTGATAAATCATCGGAAGAGGATTATTTGTTTCCGCACGATATTCAGAGAAAGCGGAAGCCAGCACTTCCACTCCATCTATCAATAGACGTATATCGTAATCACTCTGCTTCAGCAAGTCAACCAAGTAAGTAGGTGTGCCGGTCTGAAACCAATAGTACCCCATCTCTTCTGCATCAAAAGCATTCAATACACTGAACGGATTGAACATTCCTACACCTTCCGGATGAAAATGGTAACCATCATATTGACGTTCCATCAAATCAATCACTTCTTGTAAAGATATCCCTCTTCGTTTAGCCAGTCTCTCAAGTTCCGGCAGAAAGGTTTTCACCAACTCCTCTTTGGTAATACCACACAAAGCAGCGTAAGGAGACTTCATGCTGATATCATTCAGCTGGTTCAAGTCACTGAATACACTTACTTGCGCAAACTTGGTCACTCCGGTCAGGAAAACAAAACGAAGATAACGGTCAGCGCTCTTCAAGACACCGTAGAACGCTTTCAATATTTTCCGATACTCATCCAGCAAGTTCTCGTCCAAGACCGCCTGAAGCAATGGCTTGTCATACTCATCAATCAGCACAACCACCTGCTTTCCCGTCAGCGTGCATGCCCGCTCTATCACGTAAGCAAAACGCTCCTCCGGACTACGGTCTTCCTTCTCCTGACCATAGAGCAGCTCCCATTTCTCCAGATATTGATTAAGCATAGCCGTCAGGTCAGCAGCAGTTTCATATTTCCGGGCATTCAAGTCAAGATGTAGAACAGGATACTGTTCCCACTTCGTTTCCAACTGTTCGATGGCCAAGCCCTGAAACAAGTCTTTGCGTCCTTGAAAGTAAGCTTCGAAAGTGGAAATGAGCAGACTCTTGCCAAACCGACGGGGACGGCTTAGGAAATAAGGAGTAGAAGTAGATGCTATTTGATAAATCATAGCAGTTTTATCTACATAAAGAAAACCGCCTTCACGTAGTTTATCAAAAGTCTGTATGCCTATCGGCAGCTTACGTATCTGTTCCATGTTATTATTATAACCTGATTGGTGTATGACAAAGGTACGATTTATATTTCAAAAATAAGACGAAAGGCGATGGAGATTTTAGTCTCCATCGCCTTTCATTATTTTACTAATCATCATTTCAGCATTACTCACGTAGACTGGTGCAATCCGAAATACTTCTTCATAAAACAGATATAAAGAAAACAAAGCAAAAGAATTATACCTGCCAAATACCAATAACTGTAACCTAAACACATTATATATCCTACGATGATGATTGCCTGCACTGCCATGTAAATAGAAGAAACCATTATATGGGGAATCTTCAGCTCATTCGCCATAATCTGATACAGATGCTTGCGATGCGGTAGCCCGATATTCTCATGAAGCATCAGGCGGTGAATGATAGTCAATACACTGTCTACCCCATAAACGGACAAAAGAACTATCCAGCTGAAATCACCCGTTCCAATGATAAGTCTTCCTATCAAAAAAAGAAGGATGAAGGCAATGCTCACCGAACCCACATCACCGGCAAAGCATTTAGCACGCTTGCGGAAATTGAAGAAGCAGAAGACTAGAACGGAACAGATAACGGTATAGATGAAATCCGCTTCTACAAAAGTAACCACCTCCTTATTGATATAGGCCAACGCAGCAAGAATAACCAGAGAATAACCTCCCGTTATCCCATTAATCCCATCCATAAAATTGTAGGCATTGA
>ULKO01015964.1_pt1 | contig 13090 bp, 8 predicted proteins | sample 1951091 | NCBI WGS metagenome assembly ULKO01 (sample SAMEA4835494, study PRJEB28245) | human gut metagenome | biome: gut microbiome; material: fecal sample | place: Denmark | collected 2008 | reverse complement strand
CTGCCAATCTTGCCGCAACTTCCATGGATAATATTACGCATCACATCGATGACATCTCCCAATACCGCACTGGCAGTGGGCATCTGTCCGGCGCCCCGTCCCATGAACATGGCATCATCACAAGCCTGACCATGAACAAATACGGCATTGAAGGAATCTCTGACCGTGGCAAGAGGATGGCTGTCCGGGATCAATGTGGGATGTACTTTTACTTCAATTCCTTTACCTGTAAGCTTTGTAATACCCAACAGTTTAATCACATAGCCGAATTCTTTCGCATACCGGATATCCTCTGCTGTAATCTTCGTGATGCCTTCCGTATAAACCTGAGGGAACGTCACGCGGGAGCTGAAAGCGATGGATGCCATAATGGCGATCTTGCGTCCCGCATCATAGCCTTCCACGTCTGCTGTGGGATCTGCTTCCGCATAGCCCAGTCTCGTAGCCATATCCAGAGCTTCTTGATACCCCATACCTTCCTCGGACATTTTGGTCAAAATATAGTTTGTCGTACCGTTGACGATTCCCATGATCTCCGTCAATTGGCTTCCCGCCAGGCTCTGCCGCAAAGGGCGGATGATGGGAATGGCGCCTGCTACTGCCGCCTCGAATTGTAAGTCGCATTTATTCTCCGTGGCGATCTCAAACAACGGATCCCCATATTCCGCCAGCAGATCCTTGTTGGCGGTGACCACCTGTTTGCCGGCCTTCATTGCTTCTTCCACATAGGTTCTGGCCGGTTCGATGCCGCCCATGACTTCGATAACGATCTGAATCTCAGGATCTTCTAAAATCTCCTGCCAGCTATCTGTAAATAGTTCCTGTGGGATTCCCTCTCTTACCTTTCCCGGATTCCGCACCAGGATCTTTTTGATCTCCAGCTGTGCTCCTGTTTTCAGGCAGATATCTTCTTCCTGCATTCCTGCCAGCTTATACACACCGCTGCCCACGGTTCCTGCTCCCAATAATGCTGCATATATCTTACGGTTCTCGCCCATGATTTCTCCTCTCGTTCTGTAAATACTATCTGGGAAATACAACTATGTATCATTATAACAGACCTGTCTGCCAACACAAGATTTTGCTTACATTGTTTTCAATTTATTTGTTAAATAGTGTATCTTCTGGTAAACATCCTGTCGGATCTGTTCTTTTTCTTCTTCCTCTGTTATTCCCATGAATGTCACTACATCTGTTGGTCCGGCATGCTGTGGCGAAGCAAATTTTTCATCCAGCTTCTGACACATTTCTCTGATCAACTCTCTGTCTGTATAAGGCATAAATTCCTTAACAAGTGTTCTTACGCCTCCCTCATATTTGTCAACCATGTAATATATATCATACGCATCCTTCGGTTTTCCCCTCCCCAGTGCTGCTGTCTTCATGACCAGATAAGGCACCACAGAAATCACTTTCACATGTCCACTGTCCTTTGCTCCATCCTCCCGCATATATTCTATTTTCACATCCGTTGGCGGAAAATCAAATGCAAAATTTCCTCCCGTAGCCGGTAAGGTTTTAATACCATCCACATGTTTGCTTACATTTCCGCCATCGCCGCCATATTTTCCGGACAGGAAATCCACGTCTACGTCATAGGAAACTCCATCTAAAACTATTGTTTTTATAAATGTAAAATATTTTTCTTCATGTCTTCTATACCCATTTTGTGTCAGTATCCGTTTAATCGTCCGATAGCTTTCTGCCTTTTTGATCTCCAGTTGATTCAGCAGAACATCTACATCAATAGAACCTATATGGTCACCGTCCGGGTATAAAAGTGTCGGAACCCATCCTCCTATGATTCTAATATTATCTGAAAACTCATTCAAAAGATTTACGATCTCTCCGAGTACCATGTATGCGGCTGTCTTTTGTCCCTCTGAATAGTCAGTTGCCTTTTTCAGTTCTTCTTTCATCCTCTGTCCTCTCCGGGTATTCTCTGCGCAGGATTGCCTCCGCAGCCTCTTCCCCTCTTCCGGCATCCCCCAGCAGATCAATTACCGTTTGTGCCGGAGAAGTTACTAATGTATCATGAACAGGCTTTGCGTACATACAGGGGGTTTCGTCATGCGGTATCGTTATCACAACATTTCCTCCGGTGTTGACCGGCTGCAATTCCAGATCTTTTACAAATTCCTGAACAAATTGAGGTTCTACATATATTTCGGCTTTTTGATAACGTACTGTCGGCGCATATCGTGCCGCAGCCGAAAAGCCACCTAATATAGCTCCATTATCATGTGTTTTACTCCATTCAGCGGCTGATTGTTCTATCTCCGGAACCGTATCCAAAGAATAAAACTGTAATTTTCTCGCTTCTTTTTGATGATAATCCTTTGCCCATGTATAAAACAGTTCCCTAATGTTCTGCAAACGGAATTCCGTAGTACTCTTATCTATCCAGTCTCTGGCAAGCAAAAAACTTTTCACATTAGATACTGTTCCCAATGCCGTATTGCTCTCCTGAGCCAGCGTTTTCACCTGCCATTTTCGCTCCGGTTCATTCAGCATGGTACGAATAATTGCTGATGCAGCACTTGACGATTTGGATAAGTAATTTTTCTTTTCCCTGTGGGTTATGAACTTGTTATCCTGTCCACTGACATAGAGCAGAAATCTTTTCGTTAAGATATAACAATTTCCGGACAGATCCATATAACTGCATTTTTCCTCTTTCATTGCTCTGGCTGACTGCTCCGAAATATATGGTGCCATAAAAATATAATGCGTTTTATCATCCTGCCGCATCACGATTTCCATAAAATGATTAACGAATCTCTTTTCTCCGTTAGACCTGACTTCAATCACAAATAAAAGAGGCTCATCGCTGTCCTCCAAATACACCTTTGCCTTGAAATCCCCCAACGGTGCATTCTTCTTTTCCAAAAACACCTCGATATCCGAAACAAACGGAATTTCTTTCAGCCGGTTGCAAAATTGTTCTCTGGCCAGTTGCTCATATTGTATTTGTGACAAATTTTGTTTCATCAATTCACCCCTTTTCACCGTTTCGATGAAATAATTATATTTTATGAATCTTACATTGTCAACGGTTTCATCACATATAGAAACACCGCCTTTTTACAAGACGGTGTTTACGTTCTCTACTTTCTTTTCCTATCCCAGAGCCTTTTCCAGTTCGGCAATGACAATCTTCAATGCTTTGATCCGGGCATATTTTTTGTCTACGGATTCCAGAATATGCCAGGGTGCATACTCCGTGCTGGTCTTCTGGAGCATTTCGTTTACGGCATCTTCATACTGATCCCATTTATCCCGGTTGCGCCAGTCTTCGTCCGTGATCTTCCACTGCTTCTCCGGGGTGTTCTGCCGTTCCGTAAAGCGTTCCAGCTGGGTGTCCTTGTCGATCTGCACCCAGAATTTGATGATCACCGCACCCCACTGGGACAATTCCTTCTCGAACTCATTGATCTCATTGTAAGCCCGCTGCCAGTCGTTGGTACTACAGAAGCCTTCCAGCCGTTCTACCATGACGCGTCCGTACCAGGTACGATCAAAAATGGCAATATGTCCGGTCTTAGGAAGTCTCGTCCAGAATCGCCAAAGATAATGTCTCGCTTTCTCGTGTGGTTCCGGGCTGGCGATGGGGTGTACCTCGTAGCCTCTGGGATCCAGTGCTCCCGCGATCCGCTTGATATTGCCGCCCTTGCCTGCGGCATCCCAGCCTTCGTAGGCGATGACTACCGGAATCTTTTTCCGATAAAGGCGGTAATGCAGGGCATTCAGCTTCTTCTGCAGATGACGCAGTTCTTTCTTGTATTCTTCCTCGGAGATTTCCTTGTCCAGTTCCACCTCGGACAGCCTCGGCATCTTCACCAGTGGGAATACATTCTGCAAAATAGGCACAGCAAGGCTCTCATTCTGCATGGCCACATGGATACCGCTGCATAATGTCTCCAGCACTTGTAATTCCGCCCACTTTTTGTCCCCGGAGTCGATAATGTACCACGGAGCTACGGAAGCGTTAGTATCTGTGAGATATTTGTCGAAGACTTCCTCACATTTGTCATAATGCTTGTTCTGCCACCAGTCGTTCTCGCCCACACGCCATGCAGTGTCCTTGTTGCCTTCCAGTTCTTCCAGCCGCTTCTTCTGTTCCTTTTTTCCAATCTGGAAAAAGAGCTTCAACACCAGATAACCGTTGTCCGTCAACTGTCGTTCAAAACGTTTAATGCTCTCGATACGCTCCGCGTACTGCTTATCCGACAATTCACCCCGAAGTCTTCCCTTCGTCACCTCATCCATCCAGCCGGAATCCAGAAATTCGAACTTCCCGGCTTCCGGAATTTTTACAAAATAACGATACAGGAAAGGTTTCCGCTTCTCTTCCTCTGTCGGTGCAGACATGGAAGCCACCTTGAAAAATCGCGGATCGATATTTTTAATAATTCCGCCGATGGTACTGCCCTTGCCGGCCGCACCCCAGCCCTCGATCAGCACCAGCACCGGGAGCTTATGCTCCTTGATCTGCATCTGGAGTCTACCAAGCTCCTCCTGCGCCGCATTCAGTCGTTTTTCCAGTTCCTCTTTTTCCGGCTTCACCGCCGGAATCCACTGTTTCAGCATACTGTAACCACCCTTTCCCGAAATCCTCGTTTACTAACTTACATAAGTTTAGTGTATACCATTTTTAAAAAATATAAAAGCAATCGGGAAATATATTTACAAATATTATTTTTCCATCCGTTCTCTGATATTATTGTAGATTTCCCATGTCTGCGCATCATCTGCACCGTTTAGAATAACGGTGCTCCCCTCTACTTCCATGACTACATAAGTGTCACAGTCGTTATGAGTATAGCGGATGTAATCTGCGTGGATTTCATCGCGAAAATGTCCCATGGAGTATTTCAAGTTGCCAAAACCGTTCGTCCGGATTGTATTCGTATCCCGGAACATATTCTCTTCGTAAGCAATGCTTTCGATAGCGTCATATTTCACTGTGTAATCCTGCCAGCCCTCCGCCTGAACAGTAAATTCATTTTCTCCGTAACAGATCTCGATTTTTCCCGTATATAACGTCCATACCGTAAATAGCACACACGCGAGCATTATAAACACATAGACCGCAACCACTTTATGGTTGTAGTGTACTGCCAGCCCTTTTCCGGTGCGCAACTTCTTTCTATAATAGAGATAAGAATACAGGATGCTGCCAAAAGCTGCTGCCGTGATAGCGACAATAAACAGAAATAATGCAGCCATGCTGTCACTGAACAGTCCACAGATCATGCTCAATAGTCCTGCTGCCACCCATATTTTCCCACTGAAGCGGTGCGTGGCATTCCAGTTCTCCTCATCCTGCAATGTCCATACGACGCGGATGCCGATGGTGCGGTTCGGTTTCACCTTGGGCAGATAATTGCCCACAATAACAAATAGCAATCCCATTCCGACATACAAAATTGCCATGAGCAGATTCTCTTTCGTTACACCCATATCGATCCATCTGGCGATGCCGTTATAGAGCAATGTCATTCCCGGCACGATCCACGTAACCATTCTTATGACCTTGTCACTCTGCTGCCTGTTTCTGTTGTCGTAAAAAGTTACTGCCATTATTACCACATAAGTCACTGCAAAAGTGCCGTTTATCCACAGACTGTTCTCAAAGGTATATCCCAATATAATGCCCACGCACATAACAAATGCCGAGCAGATCAGCCTGCCTTTATTTTTCTGTATCATTTCCTTCATTATCCGATGCTCCTTTCAAATCTGTGATCCATAACATGATTTCTTCCAGCACGGAAGCATTCAGTTCATAATAAATAAACTTTCCTTCCCGCTTGTCCCGGATCAGATCTGCCTCCTTCAACACCGACAGATGCCTTGATATGGAAGCCCCCGTCACCGGAAAATGTTCGCAGATCTCTCCTGCCGACAATCGACCGTTTTTCAGAAGATTTAGTATTTCACGCCTTATAGGATCTGCCAGCGCTTTCAATGTATCCTGTATTCCCAAAAATGAATCACATCCTTTCATCCAAACATTTAACATTTAGCCTAATTGTTAAATGTATCGTATCATGCGGATTATTTAATGTCAACAGCTTCACAGATCAAGGCAGATACTTATTCCTGCGTATGGATACATCTGTACATAAAAATCCCTCCGTCTTATGACGAAGGGATCTCATTCTTCTCTATACTTCCGTACCATCTTCCGGCAGTCCCCTTAAGAACACCACTGCCACCGGCAATGACAAAACCGCAGATAAAATATCGGACACCGGCTGTGACCACTGGATGCCCCGAATTCCCCAGAACGCCGTCAGGATCAGCAGTGCCGGAATGTAGATAGTGCCACTTCGGAAGGAGGCTAAGATCGTCGCCCTGCCGCCCTTCCCGATAGACTGGAACAGCATATTGCCGCAGATACATACCGGAATAAACGGCAGCGTCAGACATTGGATCTGCAACGCATAAAATGCAATCTCATAGGCATCCATATCCGTAAGGAATTCCAGCAACAGCTCTCTGCGGAACACATACACCACCCCTGCAAACACTGCCATGGTCACCAGGCTGGCGCACAGGGTGAACCAGAACGCTTTCCTTACACGGGAATACTTCTTTGCCCCATAATTGAAGGAGGATACCGGCTGGAAGCCCTGACCGATACCCAGGGCCACACTGAATACGAAATTGAAAATACGGGATACCACGCTCATGGCAGCAATGGCAATATCTCCGTAGACTGCCGCCTGCGCATTCAGCACCATGGTTGACACGCTGGCCAGTCCCTGCCGCATCATACTGGGGAAGCCTGCTGTAAGAATGTTCTTATGTACCGCAAATTCCCAGGTAAAATATTTCGGTGTCAGGCTGCTCTGAGTCTTTCCACGCAGGAAAAAGCATAACAGGATTCCAAAGGATATGTACTGGGAGATCATAGTGGAAAGTGCCGCTCCCCGGATGCCAAGATTTAAGCCCCACATAAGGATGGCATCTCCCGCCATATTTAAGATACCGCCGGAGACCAGTCCCACCATCGCAAGATTGGCATAGCCTTCATACCGGAGCACATTGTTCATCACACAGCTGGATGCCATTGCCGGTGCCGACACCAGAATATAGAAAGCATAGATTCTCGCATAGGGAAGGATGGTCTCCGTACTTCCAAGCAATCTGCACAATCCGTTCAGATCCAAAATACCGATAATTGCGATCAACACTCCGGCTCCCACCGCCAGATAAAATCCCGTTGCGGAAAAAGCTTTCGCTCGCTCCTTTTCATGAGCTCCTAACAACCGGCTGATATTGCTTCCGGCGCCATGACCGAACATAAATCCGAACGCCTGAATAATTGCCATCAAGCCAAACACCACGCCTACCGCTCCGGTAGCACTGGTGCCTAACTGGCTTACGAACCAGGTATCCACCATATTATACAGATTCGTGATCAGCATACTGATGGTAGTGGGCAGTCCCAGCTCCAGGATCAGCCGCGCCACCGGGTCCTCAGTCAGCCGTTTATACTGTTTCTCCTCTTTTGTCAAAGTTGTATCGTTCATGTTCCCTGACTCCTATAAGTGTCATCGCACATTTTTCCATGCGATTCTCTATCTGCTTATTTTTACTATTATATGTTTCTTTCTCTCAATCCAACTACCGTATCTCCATGCATGATTCGGTGTAGCTACTGAGTTTTGACCTAAGCAGCTGTCTTACCCTCATGCATAGCCTGATATGCGATTACTACATCGGAACAGAGATTTGCCGGGCGGATTCCGGACTTGCACCGGTTAGAAACGTGCGCTGCGGGTGCACCACAGCGAAAAATAGCGTCTGTCCGTTTGGACACGACGCTATTATAGAAGATTCTTTTAAAAAATGTAAGCCCTTTCAAAATTTTTCCTGAAATTTAATAATTGACCTTTTACAGCTTCTCACTGAAATAGCTCTTATAGCCCTCCCCGAAGATCTCCGTGGCACTGGTGACGATCATAAATGCCAGGGGATCCTCTTCCTTTACGATCTCTTCCGCCTTGGGAGAAATGTTTTTCTTCATGGCACACATGATGACGCTCTTCTCCTTGCCGCTGTAGGCACCACTGCCCTGTACATAAGTTACACCAATGTCCAGCTCCTCCAAAAGTCTCCCTGCGATTTTTTCCGCATGGTCGCTGATAATATAGATCAGCTTCGCCTCGTCACGACCGTACAATACCACATCCAGCACCACTGATGTGATAATGACCACGATACCGGCATACAATGCCTTGTCAATGTTCCGGAATACAAATGCCGATGCTATGACAATAACCACATCAGTCAGGAAAAACAATGCTCCTGTCTTGAGGTACGGGAACTTTAGTCGCAGCAGCTTGATAATAATATCTGTTCCTCCCGTAGTGGATCCGGCCTTGAACACCCAGCCCATGGATACTGCCATCAGGGCACTTCCGGTCAGAGAGGCAAGCAAAGGATCTGTGGTCACTGCTCCTACCGGTGTCAGCAGGTTCGTAAACAGAGAGGTCATTGCCGTACAATAGATTGTAGACAGAATAAACCGCAGTCCGAATTTCCAGATACCGATCAAAAGGATCGGTATATTGATGAGCAGCATCCAGGTACCGGTCTCAATGCCGAACAGACGATTTAAGATAATAGCGATACCGGTGATTCCACCGGGTGCCAGGGAGTTCGGATCCAAAAATAAACTGACGGATACCGCATAGACAAAGGATGCCACCGTGATCATCACATAATCCCAGAGCATCTGTAAGGGTGTCTTTTTGTCCAGTCTCTGTATTTCCAGTTCTTTTTCTGTCTTCTTTGCCATAACTTTTTTCTCCATTCCATACAAAAGCCGCATATCTATAATATGCGGCTTTTATCGGTGATACATTCACTTCTTTTCAAATCTTAAAACTTAGATATTGGCTCTTACCACTTTGGGCTGATAGCCTTCTTTTTCCAGAGCGGCAATGATCTCATTCTTATGCTCGGTGCCGAATGCTTCCAGTGTGATACGCAGCTCCACAGCAGCACTGCGGTTGATGGATACAAACTGGTTGTGCTCCAGCTTGATGACATTACCGTTGACTCCGGCAATAATACCGGATACTCTGCACAGCTCACCGGGCTTGTCGGGAAGCAGTACGGATACGGTGAAGATACGGTCTCTTAAGATCAGACCCTGCTGTACTACGGAAGACATGGTGATGACATCCATGTTACCGCCACTCAGGATAGATACAATACGCTTATCCTTCACATTTAACTGCTTTAAGGCGGCTACCGTCAGCAGACCGGAATTCTCCACGATCATCTTGTGGTTCTCCACCATATCCAGGAAGGCTACTACCAGATCCTCATCCTCCACGGTGATCACGTCGTCCAGATTCTTCTGTAAGTACGGGAAGATCTTGCTGCCAGGAGTCTTAACCGCAGTACCGTCTGCAATGGTGTTGACCTTTGGCAGGGTGGTTACCTTGCCGTTCTTTAAGGATACCTGCATGCAGTTAGCTCCTGCGGGCTCTACGCCGATGACCTTGATCTTCGGATTCAGCAGTTTTGCCAGTGTGGAAACACCGGTTGCCAGTCCGCCGCCACCGATAGGAACCAGAATATAATCTACCAGTGGAAGCTCTTTGAAGATCTCCATGGCAATGGTACCCTGACCGGTAGCTACGGTCAGATCATCAAAAGGATGGATGAAAGTATATCCGTGCTCTTCTGCCAGCTCATATGCCTTTGCGCAGGCCTCATCATAGACATCGCCATGCAGTACTACCTCTGCTCCATAGCCTCTGGTACGGTTTACCTTGATCAGAGGTGTCGTGGTGGGCATTACGATGGTTGCCTTGCTTCCATAGCATTTTGCCGCATAAGCCACGCCCTGGGCATGGTTGCCTGCAGAGGCGGTGATCAGTCCCTTGGCGCGCTCTTCATCGGTCAGAGTGCTCATTTTGTAATAAGCGCCTCTTAACTTGTAAGCTCCGGTAAACTGTAAGTTCTCGGGCTTTAAGTATACGCGGTTGCCGGTCTGGGCACTGAAATAATCACTGTATACCAGTTTGGTCTCTAAAGTAACTTTTTTAACGATCTCACTTGCTTCTTCAAATTTCTCTAAAGTCAACATTTCTTCCTGCATTTTTCTTCCCATGCCTTTCTGTCACACTTTCTTTGGTCTGCCTGTTTATTATTCTTCCGCGTCTGTCTCTCCAGCTTCTTCCTCCGGCAGATGCAGTTCTCCGATGTCATCCATATTCACATCAAACAACGCATTTACAAATTCATCGGAATTGAATTTCTGGAGATCCTCGATGGTCTCTCCCACACCGATATATTTTACCGGAACCTTCAGTTCGGACTGGATGGCCACAGCGATACCGCCCTTGGCCGTTCCGTCCATCTTGGTCAGGATGATACCCGTAAGATCCGCCACCTCACCGAATTCTCTTGCCTGCACCAGAGCATTCTGTCCCGTGGTGCCGTCCAGAACGATCAGATTCTCTCTGTGGGCATTGGGGAATTCCTTGTCTATGATACGGTTCATCTTACGAAGTTCTTCCATCAGGTTCTTTTTATTGTGCAGTCTGCCGGCGGTATCTACAAGAAGCACATCCACGCCTCGTGCCTTCGCCGCATTCACGGCATCAAACACCACGCTGGCGGGATCCGCACCTTCTTTTCCGCCGATCATGGGAACATCCGCCCGGGATGCCCACTCTGCCAGCTGGTCTCCCGCTGCGGCACGGAAAGTATCCGCTGCGGCAATAAGGACTTTCCTGCCCTCATCCTTTAATTTACCGGCCAGCTTGCCGACGGAAGTGGTCTTCCCCACACCGTTGACACCGATGACCATGATCACGGACTGTTCCTTCTCAAAATCATAGGCAGTCTCATCCACCTGCATCTGATCCTTGATACTTTCAATCAGAAGCTGTTTGCATTCGGAAGGTTCCTTGATATGTTTTTCCTTCACCTGCTGTTTCAGTCTCTCCACGATAGCGGTGGTGGCATTCACACCGATATCTCCCATAATGAGGATTTCTTCCAGTTCTTCATAGAAATCATCATCAATAGCGGAGAAGCCGCTGAAGACCAAATCAATTCCCCGTACAATGTTGTCACGGGTCTTGGTCAGTCCTTCTTTTAACCGGGCAAAAAAGCCTTTCTTTTCCTCACTCATCCGATTTCCTCCAATCAGCATTCTATCCAGAAAAACGCTTGCGTTTTTCTTGTATGAAACTTAGAACTTCTTCACGAAAGAGCCTTTGCTCTGAGTGATTAGAAGTTCTTTTCATACTCTAATCATCCAGATCTTTATCAATGAGGTTAACACTGACTAAAGTAGATACACCCTTCTCCTGCATGGTGATACCATACAGTCTGTCCACCTGTTCCATCGTACCGCGTCTGTGGGTAATGACAATGAACTGAGTGTTCTTGGTCAGCTTATGTAAATACTTAGCGAAACGGCCTACGTTGGAGTCATCCAACGCTGCCTCGATCTCGTCCAACAGACAGAACGGAGAGGGCTTTAAGTTCTGGATGGCAAACAACAGGGAAATAGCGGACAATGCCTTTTCTCCACCGGAGAGCTGCATCATGTTCTGAAGCTTCTTTCCGGGGGGCTGTGCGATGATGCGGATGCCTGCTTCCAGAATATCCTCATCCTCCATCAGTTCCAGGGTTCCCTTACCACCACCAAAGAGTTCTTTGAATACTTTATCGAACTCTCTGCTGATCTCCGCAAATTTCTCTGTGAACTGTTTGCGCATGGCGGTATCCAGTTCCTCGATAATGCCTTCCAGGGTCTTCTCCGCCTCTACCAGATCATCATGCTGGGTCTTCATGAAGGTATAACGCTCCATCAGATTCCTGTAATCCTCAATGGCGTTGACATTGACATTACCTAACTTCCGGATCTCATCTTTCAGACCGCTGATCTCACGCTTCATGGCGGGCAGATCATTCATCTCTTCATTGCGAAGGCCTGCCGCATCACTCAGGGTAATCTCATACTCATCCCACATGTAATTGATCTGGCCTTCGATATTGTCTTCCAGCTTTTTCTTCTGTTCACTCAGACGATAGACTTCTTTGTCCAGAGCATTCATGCGCTCTGACATTTCTTCTCTGCTCTGGAAGAAGCCTTTCTGCTTTGCAGACAGTTCTTCTTTCTTTGCAATATCCTCGTCCAGCTTTTTCTTGGAAGCATCCTGATTCTCATGGGAAGCCGCGATGGTCTTCTCAATCTCCAGAATGTTGTTTTTCTTGCGTTCCACTTCCTGTGCGTTTTCAGTCAGTGCCTGTAAGATCTCATTCAGTTCTGCCTGTGCACGCTCCAGTTCGCCGCCTATACGGTCTACATTGGCCTGTTTGTAATCCAGAGCCTGACGCATCTTCTCGACTTTTACTTCCCATTCTCCGGCATGGGCGGAAGCTTCACTCTCTTCCAGTCTGCAGCCTTCCAGTTCCTTCTGGAAGACAAGAATCTGTTCCTGAGTGGTTTTCTCCAGTTCTTCACTTGCAGCCAGTTCCTGTACGATTGTTTCCTTGCTGGAACGGATCTCGAAGATCTTGGTCTCGATCTCCTGTTCCTCCAGCTTCAGGGACTGTGCACTCTCTGCCTCTTCTTCCATACGTTCTCTGGCCTGGGAAATATTTAATCTTGCGGTATTCTGCTCAATGGACTTGCGCTGCATCTCGGTCTTCAATGCTTCCAGATCCATACGCAGCTTATTTCGTTTGCTCTTGGCGCCTTCAATCTTCTGGTTATAGGTCTTGATGTCATCGGAGAGTTTTTTCACCTTTTTCTCCAGTTCATCCATCTCACGACGTCTTCCCAGAAGATTACTGTTATTCTTAAATGCACCACCGCTGATGGCACCGCCGGGAACTAAGAGTTCGCCTTCCAATGTGACCATACGGATGCCGTAATCGAATTTTCTTGCGATCTTCACGGCATTGTCCACGTTGTCTACGACCACGATACGTCCCAGCATGGCCTTGGCCACATTGCGGTATTCTTTTTCCGTATTTACCAGTTCATCCGCCATACCGATGACACCTTTTTCCTTCAGGGCCTCGGGATTTTTGAATTCCTGAG
>ULKO01009241.1_pt1 | contig 13385 bp, 10 predicted proteins | sample 1951091 | NCBI WGS metagenome assembly ULKO01 (sample SAMEA4835494, study PRJEB28245) | human gut metagenome | biome: gut microbiome; material: fecal sample | place: Denmark | collected 2008 | reverse complement strand
AGTCTGAATTTTTTCCCTCTTGCTGTGTACTCTTCCTTTTCACCCGGCATGGTGACAAATTTGGCAAGCACATTGTGTACCAGTGAGTCCTGCTTCACATGTATAGGGGCCGCTGTGTTTACCAGATCTCCAAAATTTTTGATATACAGCTGCCGCTGTCTCATACGCATCTCCGTCTGCTTCCAGTTCAGCCGTACCTGCGACCTGCTCCATCGACCATTCCAGTCCATCCGGGTATTCAGATGCCATCAATGACAATCCACCGCCGATCACAACTGCTGCGAGCGCCAACACGACCAATATCTTTTTAAATGACAGCTTTCCGGCCTCTGCCTGTGTCACATCACTTCCATATAATAATTCCGGTCTCGCCTCATAGATAAATACGAGCACTGCCGCCGGGCAAGCATACATCGTACCTGCCACAGCCGGAGTGACCAGCGCATCTGCCATGTGCATAAAAATTCCCCCCTGAGACTTCGTTTTTTCTGTACCTACTTTACCATAGAACTGAAAAACCACAAGCCCCAGGGGGGGATTGTCAGCCAGACACCGGCATCCCATTACTGTTCAATCGTGCCTCATTCCAGTAACGTATTTCCAACAGCTGTTACTTCTTCTCATTTACGGTTACGGTCATTCTTATGACCTTTGACTGACCGTTTTGCAGTCTGACAACCGCCTTGACGACTGTCTTTCCGGGCTTCAGCCCCGTGATCCTGCCATTTGAGCTAACGCGCGCCACATCCGGATTGAGAACCGAAAAAGTCACTTTATCAACATTGTCCCAGTTTACCCCTTTCTTAAACCAAAAGTACGTCCCCTGCTTCTCGCGGATGCTGGCTGATTGTTTCGTGGCTTTGATCGACCGCAGTATTTGTTTCGTGAGTGCTTCTTCCTCATCGGCTGTCACTAACTCATAGGTTCCGTGACCCAGCTCATTATGATCCAGTTCAACGCTTCCATCTGCCGCTACCCTGAAAGGCATTTTACTGACTACAAGCTTCTCACCTGTTTCTGGATCTATCTCGATGATCTTCATTTTTTTAGGTCTCACGGTTCTTTTCAGAAGCGTATTTACATTGACCGTCACTTCCCGGATGACCCAGTCGTTTTTCGTGAGCATCTTGATCGTGGTCTTTACCTTCTTCGTGCCTGCTGCCTTTACGATCTCTGAAAGTGCTTCCCCGGAGATCTTCACATTGCCAAAACCTCTATCAAGAATTTCTGCGGTAGCTGAAGTGATCTTCCCTTTGGCATTCTTCGATACATTGACCACGATATTCATTCCTGTCTTTTCATTTCTGATCTCGGTCCTGATCTGTATGGAACCGTCCTCTGCCCGGATTTCAGTCGTGGTCACAACTGTACCATCTTCTCTGGTTTCGGTCTTAGTCTTAGTCGTAGTCTTGTCCTTGTTATCCTCCTGTGGCGGAGCAGTTTCAGATCCGCTGTCGGTGGAACTGCCTGATGAGCTGCTGCCACTGCCCGAGCTACTGCCGGAACTGCTTCCACCGGAGCTGCTTCCACCGGAAGTGCCCCCATCCGAACTGCTGCCGCCGGATGATTCTTTCGCAAATACCCTTCCGACCACATCACTCATGATATGACCATCTTCTATCGCAATCGCCTTGATCGTAGTCGTCTCTGTCAGCGTAATCGGTGTTTTGTACTGCTGCGATCCCTTTGTTGGCACTGTATCATCTGTTGTGTAATAAACGATTGCACCGGGGGTCGTTGTGATCGTCACCTCCGTGCGGTCCGAAAACTTGTCAGTACCGGAGATCGTCGGAACGTCGCTGTCTCTCGGAGTTTCAATCTTACAATTGCCAGCTGACAAAATATTATTATCTGATCCAACCGCTTTGACGTGAAGATCAACCATCTGACGCGCACCAAACTTCTCTTTCGTCTGAAGCTCCTGCAATGGGTAATAATCTGTGCCATTGATACTATACTGATAGCTCACCGTATCAGTTTCTGCCAGATTTGTCACCTGCATAACATATACGGTAGCGCTATCGTTTGGTACTATGACCACATCAAACGGAAGTGGTTTCTCCTGTGGCTCTGTGCCCTGATCTCCGGACTCTGCCGCCCCGGTGTTGTCGTCCGCGTATACCGTTTCCGGCGCGAGCAATCCACCAGGTGCACTCATGGATGACACGACCATAGCTGCGGCAATCCCCAGGGTCAGGATTTTTGCTAATGATTTGCTTTGTTTTGATTTCCGTTGTTTCATTTTTCGTTGTCTCATTCGTCGATTCCTCCTTTTACTGATGCTGTTATTAGGCGTTTGCGAAACTATTTTTATTATCTGGGCTACCTAGCTGTGGGCGCAGTGGCATTCTGATCAAGCTGCTTGGGATTTTAATCCGATCTACAATATAATTGCTAGAATCTTTGATGTTAGCTGCATTGATAGGATTGTTCGTCTTAGAAGTAAATACCAGATCCTCAAATCCTTCTCTCGGAGAAAAATTTGCTCTCACAAAATACACTTCTTCCTAAAACAGATGGTGATAATTGTCTGTCCAGAATGAGCCTTAATCCTTCCTCCCTCGTCCCTTCAAATCCAGGGCAGAAAAAGTCTATCCCATCAGACATACTCTTTGCTATCTGATTGTAATCCTCTCCAAGCAGTTTTTCCGCAATATCATCTGTAAAAATGCGAATGCTGTTATTATTATAATGATAAGCCCTTGCAAAACAGCTTACCTTTGCTGTCATATTGTCCATTCCAATCCCCCTCGTACTACCCAAATAGTATTTTTGCCACACCATTCTATTTCAGCGTATGAATATCCTCAACCTACGGAGAGTAGAGTTCGAATTTGCTCATTTATTTTTCCATCCCATCCAGAAGCTTTATAAATCTTTTATCATTCATCTGCTCATTCGTAAGATATTCTCCATTATAAAACAATGCATAGGTTGTAACCGGTGTCGGAGCATTCTGTGCTTCTTCTTTCGTTTCCAGTCTAGTTGCCTGAAACGGAACCCCTCTTTCCCTGGCAACTTCAAGAAGCACCGGAACATACTTTGCATTAAACGGACATTGATTGGTATAGTACAATACATAGCCTGTCTGCTCAATGTGTGGATGCTTCGCACACTCCTTAAATTCAGGCTTAGCCGCATCCAAAGAAAAAGGCAGATACCAGAGCTGAATACCATTATCTGCTTCATCACAGATGGTAAAGTCCTTATATTTCAGGAACTTCGGGTCTGCCAGAAAAGGCTTTTTCTTAGCGGCTGACAGGATACAGATTCCCTTTTTCCCCTTCGCTTTGCTGTCTTCTATACAGGCATTCAGTAAATCAGTCGAATAACCATTGCCCTTGAAAGAACCAGCCACCCACAGACAGTCAATATACATATAGCCATCTGCATTGATTGGATTCCATGCATTTTCTGCCGGAATATACTCGATAAAGCATTTTCCACGCTCTATACTCTTGAGAAATACCAATCCATCATCAAATCGCTCTTTCAGCCAGTTTTTCTTTGATATTACCTGTATATCCTTGTTGCTTGAAATCGCACAGCAGATATGCTCGTTTTCAATATTTTCTTTCGTCACTCTTATATATTCCATGGATTTTCTCCTACTTATATCTTCTGCACCTCATTCTCCAGCGTATAGTAGTGCATAATATACGGAAGCAACAACACCAGAAACAATAACGTCAACGCATACAACAACGGATTGCAGATCATAAGCGCCGCCACAATTGAAATCATTGTCAGAATCGCAAATGTAACTGTCACGATCAGATGTACCAGCCTCTCATGTTGGAAAAAACCAATCTGTGTCAGGTGTTCCTGCAGAATTGCGTTCCATTGTTCCGGAGAGATATTGTCCGCATTGGCTAAGAGTGAATCTATTTTCTGGCGGTAGGTTATTATTCTTTTCTTCATTTTTACATTCTCTTTCTTATAGTACCTTTATTATACCAATATACCTTTGGAATCACAACGACATATTTAACTGAAGGTAATTGTCCATCAAGATATCTTGTTATTGTAAGTTCCCCAGAATAAACAAAGGGCAGTGTCTGAACAACATCGCCCTTTGTTTTTTATAATTATACTTCCGAAAGGAATCTGTCAACTGGTTTATGCAGCAGCGTCCACTTCGTCATCCATATATCCGTCATCGGCATTTTCCGAATCATCATCCGAATCATCATCCAAATCATCGTTCCAGTCATCCTCTGTGCTGTCTGTGATAACAACCTTGCATTTCCACACCATACCATGTACTTTTGCTTTGACTGTAACCGTACCGCTGCTATACGGTATCAGTATGCCATCCTCTACCTCGCATATATCGTCATCAGAAGATGTCCATTCCACGTCATGACTGCATCCCTTCAGATCCAGAGAAACCGTATCTTCCACGTCCATCTCCACTGCTGTCTTATTCAGTTCCGGCGTTTCTACTGTCACCTGACAGGATTTCTTCTGCGTTCCCTTCTTTACCGTAATGGTTGCTTTGCCTTTTCCTTTTGCGACCACTTTTCCGGCGGAGACACCAGCCACCGCTGTATTACTGCTGCCCCAGGAAACGATTCCTGCACCCCCCTTTACCGTAAGTTTCCTGCTCTGTCCTTTTACAAGCACAATCTTTGTACTGCTGATCGACAGCGGACTTATCTTCGGTCTGGTGTTCTTTTTCTTCGTTGTCTTCTTCGTGGTTGTCGTAGAAGATTTCCGCGTCTGCGAATATCCGCCCGATGAACCAAAACACTTCTTGCACGGTGTCAGACCGCGTGCCAATGCATTGGAAAGTGTCGTCTGATAAAAATTTCCCCGCCCGCATTTGTGGGTATGGTATTTACTGCCGGTTGGCGTCACATAGACCATTGTCTGTGCCTGTGCCGTTACCATGCCGGCACTGTCACCGACTGGCAAAATCATCATAAAAAATACAAGTGTAAAACTTAGAATTGTTTTTTTGATTGTTTTCATCAATTGCCTCCTTATCTTTTCCTCCGCTTTAAACATGTCTTATATTTTTATCATACGCCTTCTTATTTTCGAGTACAATACCATTTTCCCAAATTGACAATTCGCGTTTTGTCAAAAAACAATCTCCTGCATACCATAAGGAAAAAGGAGTTTTTTATGCTCGCTCCTCATTTTATCCAGCTCTTAACATCTTCACGTCCTGCCGCTATCGCCAGAATAAAGCCACTTGTGAATACTCCTTTTGTGTTTTTCTTCGCAGTTAATACATTAAGGGACACAAATGGTTTTTTCAATATGTTGTTATTAATTTATGGTGCTGGGCTTCCACCATTATGCCAGAAGCCTCTATTTTATTTCTATTTTTCCCTGATATCCGGCCAGCCGGTCCAGGCGCATTTTTTCTGCCACCGGAAATAACTTTGTATCCGTGATGCGTTCCAGACTTTTTATCCGTTTCTCGGAAATTGTTTCATTCGACTTGCTTTTTTCATAATCCTCAACTGTCATGTGCCAGTAATGAAATTCTCCTGCATAATACTCAGAAATTTTCTGCGCAATCAAAAGCCCTTCCGGATCCAGATCTCCCGCATAATATACCACCGTTCCCGATGCCGCCAGAAGATCTAACGTAACAAGCCCTGCCAATCGCGGCTGCCCGTTCATACACATACAGGAAACCTGCTTTGTGTGCCCTGCGCAAAGGCCTGCAAATACAGACGGATTTTCCACGATATACATTTCATTATCTTTGCAAAATATGCTGTTCCACTTTGAAAGGACTGCAAGCGGAACCTGTACCATATCACCCTCCTGCCAGAACCCTTCCATCCCCGTATGCAAATCACCATCCTTTTTCTGAGCCTTTACATGCGATAACATCACATAATTTGATATATCATCAATAAGGATTCCCTCTGCCAGAAAACATCTTTGCCGGAAAAATGCTGGAAAAATTTCTGATTTCTGTGGGAATACCTTTCTCTTCCGCAATTCCATCTGGATCACCTGATACAAAAAAGTTCCCCAGGAACCTTTTTGATCAAATGCATGTGGATTTCCAGTGATTTCCGTTGCAAAAACAGCAAGATACTTTGTCTCGTTTTTTCTGAATGGAAAACAATTATAGATTTCTGCACCAAGCATCAATGACTGCTCCCACTCATTTAAATTTTTTATATGACCTGCCTTTATCACATCCAGCAGTTCTGACAAGACTTTTTCCACAGGTGTTCCCTGATATTTTTCCTTCCAGTGTTGTAAAAAACGGTCTTTTTTCTGTTCTTCCAACTGTCGTTCTTCTTTTTTACCTACCAGTTTTTCCCGAAAATATAACTCCAGCAAATGCTCTGGTGTCATATTAGAAAACCTGCTGCTTAACAATGCCTGGGAAAAACGCTCCGCTGATACCGTCACACTCTTTTTCCCATGGTAACTCTTTGCAAAAAATCCCTCAAGTCCTTCGACTTCCTCCGCTGTAATTTTTTGTAGCACAACTTTTCCCGAAAAAGATCCATAAGACCGGTACTTTTCCCAAAATCCACGAAAAACTCTGTCCCACACAGGGTTAGATTTAAAATATGCAATACAACTATGCTCCTGCTGTCTGTTCAATCTCTGCCCTCCGTTGTTCTACAGCCTCTTCACTTTCCATAAGTTCTCTGGAATGCCCATTCCACACATAAGGCATCACTGTCACAAATTTTGCATTTTCCGGCCGTATTAACTGGTAGATGGCAAGCGCGTCCAATGTATTACAATCTCCCCAAAGCACCTGTGAATTGATAATAAAATCAAAGGAAAACTCTGTCATGAGACGGAACATGTCACGGATGTTACGGTTATCAACTCCAGCAAATGCCTCATCCAGCGAAACCAGACACGGTGCATCTGCACGTCCTCCCTGATATTTTGCAACAACTGCGGAAAACAGCGGTACATACATAGACATCGCTTTTTCTCCGCCACTGAAGGTTCCAAATACACTGTTGGTAAGCTCCTTAACACGCTCTCCCTTTTTCTGGGAAAACAGTTGAAATTCAAACCACCTACGATAATCCAACGTCTCTTTCATAACCTGGTAAAACGAAATCATACCGCCACTGTCCGAGGCTCTCCTTCTTGCTTCTTCGACTTTTGAGCGAAAATGTGTGGACAGGCGTGCTGCCTCTTCTTCACTCATTAACCGGTAATCCTTCTTTAACAGTTCTACCAGTTCTTTTGTATCCAGCTGGTTTTCACTCTCTGCCGTCTTGCTGCGCCAGCGAAGGCTCAGCTTTAAGCCACTCGATGTATTCATGCTGCCCATCAGTGCATTCATCTTTTCTACCCATGCATTGGAAGCATTAATTTTGCCGCGGATTTTACGACTGACCGTATTGGCCAGAATATCTTCAAACAACTCACGATCCCCCGCTTTAATCAGATCCTGTAACTGTGCGATATCTTCTTCCAAATGTGCCAAAAGCCGTGAAAATGGAAGCTTTATCCCCTGATAACGCGCTGTGAAATCCTGACGGACAGCCTCGGCTTCTCCCAATGGCCGGTTTTCATCTAGTTCTTTAAATAATTCCCCCTGCATCACCTGATACTCATTTAAAAAGCCCCGGTTTTCAAAATAAATCTGATTCAGACTCGTAATTACATTTTGCTTTCCAAGCGATTTCGTATCAGCCTCCAGATATTCGCAAATACTGTTTACGTCCGTCTGCATTTCTTCTGGAAACCTGACATAAGCAAGGGCAAATTCTGCCTCGTAACATTTCCCCCTCCAGATACGCTTTTGTTCCAGAATCTGTTTCTGGCTTTCGCCTGCTTCTTCCTGCTTACGCAATGTATCCAGATGCTCCTTTATTCCGGCGCGTTTCTGCAGGCATTGGTTCAGATGCTCTGGATATTCCTTCAGCCATGTAATACAGGCATCCAGCCGTTCCCTGATCTGTTCGTAATCCGTCAGTTTCAATTGCTCCACGATGGATGCATGTTCCTGCTCCAGCTTTACAAGGTGACGCTGCGCACCTGACAGATCATAACGGATTTCATCCAGATCTGCATCAATGCTTTCCAGACGCCTGGTCAGATCTTTCATATGCCTTACACTCTGTAAAAACATTTCATGCGCAGACTTTAACGCGATCAGATTCTTTTCATACTCTGCTGCCGCATCCTTTGCTTCCTGAAATATGGCATACGTACATTGCAGATACAACTGCTGCGCAATTTCTATCGCTTTCTTTTTCTTTTCCTGTATCTGCTCTGAAAGTTTCTTCCAACGCTCCTCGATCTCCTTACACTCTGCCGTTTTCGTTTCATATTTGTGCTGCTCCTGCACAAGCATCTTGAAAGCTGTACGTATACCCGTATCCTGCGGCAAAGCCTGATATTCCTGCTCCAGCTTCTGCATCCGGATTACAATCCCAGCCTTTTTTGCTTCCAACTGGTTCATGCTGCTTTGCAATCCCTGAATTTTTTCTTTGCAGACTCTGATCTGTTCCTGACGATTGCGTTCCCGTGCCCGCGCACCCAGGAATCCTGCTACATGCTCTCCTGTAATCGTTCCAGACAAAACGCCCATCTGATAAATACCTTCTGATGAAACCGAAATCATGCTCTCCTCATTATATGCAATACCAGACAAAATACCAGTAAGACGCTGATTTGAGAAAATATCATTCATGGAATCATTCAATTCCAAAACGTCCAGCAGACTCTTTCCACTGTAAGACTTCTGGACGAACAGATAACGGTCTTCGCAGCCTTCTTCCATCGTCAGCACCTGTTCCCGGTAAGACGCATCCACGACCAGTGCATCCAGAATCCCCATCGAAAGCAAAGCCTCTTCCAAATGATTGCATTCCTGTTCTGTCAGGGAATCCCCAAATTCGATTGCTTTATAAAATTCCTGATACGGAATCTTCAATGCATCCAGACGCTGCCGGTTCTTTCTAACCGCTTCGGAACGTTCCGGCTGTGGATCTTTTGCGTTTTCCCATTCTGTGAGTTCTGCTTCTGTCTGCTCCTTTTCCAGACGTTTCTGCTCATACTCTTTTTCTTCTTCCTGCATTTGCAGTTCCAGCGGGTTTTTATAAGAAAACCAGATATCTGTTACCGTTTTCCGCACCTCCGCAAAATCAGAAGTTTCTTTAAAATCCTGTGCATATCTGCTACAGTCTTTCAGCTGTTCCGAATCAAGAATAAGCTCTGTATTCGATCTGTTCCATGCATATAAAGCCTCTTTCCATGCATTCTGCTCCTGAACCAAAAGCATGTCTTTTGCTGACATATCTCTTTGTATCGCATCCAATTCTTTCTTTATTCTGTCTCTTTGCTTTAAGAGTTCTTCTGCCTGTGGTTCCAGTAAATTTGTTTCCTGCAGAATTTGAAATGCATCATAAATTTTATTTTTCACATCTGAGAATTGCTTTTCATGCGTATCAAATGCAATTGTTTCTTCCAGATGTTCCTCACACTCCGTCTGAAAAAAACTATGCTCCTCAAAAGCCATGCTCTCTGCCTCTGTCTGCATTTCTTGCAAAAGCTCTCCCAGCTCTTTTTCTTTTTCAAATTTACGATTTTCTTCTTCTCTTTGCTTTTCTTCTTCCTCCCTGTACTGTTCCTGCTTTGCCTCCAGGGTTGCATTTTTACTGTCTATAATGCTCTGCTGACGCTTCATTTCCTGTGCAAGCCCGGCTTCCCGGTCTTTTAAGCCGACTGCATCACTCTTACTTAAAGATTCTCTTTCTTTTTCCATTGCATCGTGCTTTGCCTGCATTTCTTCAAGCTGACCAGATAGTGATGTGATTTCTTCTTCACTCCCTGCAATGTCTGTCTGACGCTTTTTTTGCTCTTTGTCAACTTCTTCTATATCATCGCAGATTTCCTGATATTTTTTCGCTTTTTCATATAATGCCAAACGGTTGTATTTGTCATACACGTTCTGGATTTTCTGCGCGGCCTGCTGCGCCTCCCTGCGGCTTTTTAAATTCATTGTCATCTGATCCATATTTTCGATAGCATCCGACATCGGACGCAGATCATCATCCGAAAGCGGCTGCAGGGAATCACTTAAAATATCATTAATCACAGAAGGTTTAAAATCTTTTGACAATTTCGGTGTACGCAGCTGAATCAGCAGATCAATCATCTCTTTGTATTCCTCTACCGTATCAAATCCAAAGATCTGACGGTTTACGTATTCCATATAATCTGCCTGACGGTCAAACACCTGTCCCCCTGCTGCAATGCGGTTTTCCAATTCTTTTTTGGAAAGTGTCACCTTCTCATTGGTTTCTTTGTACAAAAAGAAATCGGCACCCACTCGTCTTCCATCCGTCAGTGAAAAATACCATTTATCCAATGGCTTTCCACGCCGTGCCCGGATTCCCATACCAATCGTCAGATAGTTTTCCGTCTCTTTTCGCTTAAACTCCAGATACAGATAGCCGGTTCGTTCTTCCCGTCCATCATCCTCTTCCAGCAGATAACTGCTCATCTTCCGGTCTCTCGAACCAAACGGATCCAGACGTTCCGGACTCATATTTCCGTCCAACAAAAGCGGAACCACACTCTGCATCGTTACGGATTTACCGGATCCATTGGATCCTCTCAGCAGCATCCGCCCCTTTACAAATGGAAATTCCTGCTCGTCATAATACCAGAAATTAATTAGTCCGATCTTACTGGCCTGCCATCTACTACTCATTTTCTCTTCCTCCCGCAAAATCTTTCGGATACGTTCCCTGCAGCTTCCCGGCTGCCGGATATATTTCCACCTGATGTGATGCTTTGTCCCATTTGATAAACATCCATAATTCCATGGCAGCCATCACCGTGCTGGGAAATTCGCTGTCCGGCATTTCCCTGTAATTCTTGGAAAATCCCTGTCCATACTTCTGTCGGACACTCCGTATCATCTGTTCAAACGATACCGTATCCACAATACCAATCTCATTCTTTTGTATGTTCCATTCTTTTTGTTCGATACGTTTTCTGATTTCAGCCAGACACAAAAGAATAATATCGGAAAGCACATTATTTCCAGGAAAAGTATTTCCCATCCGGCAGTCATCCTGAAGCATCACATAGGCACTGCCTCTATGAATATGTACATGGCAGTCAAAATTCTGCTCAAGATCTTCTGTAAGGCGGTGTCCATAATATTTCAAATACTCAAAATCTTCTTCTGATCCATCCCGGCGATACATTCCCGGTGCAAATAGCAAACGCTTATACACCCGATGTCTTCTGGCAATTCCCCGGTCCTCATCCATTGCAAACCAGTCACTCTCTAAAAAATCTTTTGGACTTCCATAATCGGTAATGTCCTTTGAAAAATTACGCATAAAATAACGGGATGCTCCAGTATTTTCATACAGCACTTCTCCGGCTGCATCTTCCATAAAAGCATCATCCGCTCCATCCGTAATGCTGACAATTCCCTGTGTCACTGCATAACGTAATACCTTAATCAGCCGCCTCCGGCTTGTATATACGGTCCAGTCTATGGACTCTCCCGGCATATTTGCAGAAATGTACTCGGTAAGCTGCGATAAAATAAATTGTTCCTGCGTGTCTTTTTCTTCCAGAAACATTAGCAAAATACAGAGAAACGCATACTCTTCTTTGGAAGAAAAATCTAAAATTCCCATAAAATTCTCTGGAATTACCGGAATCTTTTCCATCTTCACCATCAATGCATTTTCTGTCACCTGACATCCCAGCTTATCCGATGCATATTTGCGAATATCACCAATTGCATCTCTCAACTGATAATACAATTCTTTGTTTTCCGATTTCAGTACCCATCGTTGATTCAGTAATACCTCCAGTTCCTTCATCATCCTTCCTCCTGAAATACAATCGCAAGTTTTGGCATGGTAAAACTGCCATCCTCGCAATGCACGACACAGCGTTCTTCCTTCCTGCTCATATCAAGCGTATAGTACCTTCCCTCTTCCGTTCTTGCAGCCCCTGCCGGATTTTCCATTGCATCTGAAATCCACTTCAACAGGATTTCCCGTACATGCGGCTCAAGAACCGGCAGCGTAGAAAAGTCTATTTTCCCATCCGACTCCAATTCCCGGAGTTTGCGCATATCTTCTTTTTGCTTTTTAATCATCTGCTGTCTTGTTCTTTGCTTTTCTTCTGCTGCTTCCCGGATGGCACTGCGGCTGGACTTCTCCCTATAAGTTCTCACACGCGGTTTCAATGTTACTTCAAATGGACGTTCTTCATAAACACTCTGATTCATACTGTCCGTCTCGCGGACCAGATCTCCCTTTAGATGATATGGTTTCTCCAATCCAAAAACCATGGCAGACATCCGGTGTGCCTGCTGTACATCCTCACACTTTAAAAACAGTTCTGCTACTTTACGGTATTCTTCTCTTCGATTGGCTCCAAACGCATTTTTCTCACTGAGCTGTGCCGCATACCTTGTGATTCTCCGGATAATTTCATTGGTTGCATCAAAAAGTTTACCAGCCTCATTTTCTTCTCCATTAGAAGAAACAAACCATTCATAAATACTCTGAAACCGTCCCTTTGTTTTTTCTTCCAGCAGCTCCCGTGAAACTTCCACATCCATGCGTGGAATCAACATTTCATACTGCACGATTTTTTCAAACACCTGCTGCTTATTTCCGTCTTCTAATGTGCGCAAATCTTCCTCAATTACACCAACATTGCGCTGTAATCCTTTGATAAAATTGCGCAGATACTCGACCAGTCGATCCTTAAACACCAGAAACTCTTTTGTGTGCATCATTTCTTCTGCTTTCACACTGTTCAAATCACGGATATAATCCTGATAATTCTGGTTCAGACGCACAAAATCATTGTTCAGATCATTCCACCAGGTATAAACTTTGTTTAAATCTTCATCCGCCATCTGTGGAAAACGCGAAATGTTAATTCGAATCCGCTCCAAAAGTGTCGGCTCCAAAGATGCGCCTTCAATAAAAAGATTCTCTAAACGCAGCACCAGACGTTCAATCTCCACACTGTACTCCGACATCTGATACCGGAATTTTTTATTCTTAAATTCTTCAATCGATGATACTTTACGCGTATCCTGTATCGTATTCAGATTTTTCCATTCCACAAGCATTGCCAGATCCTGTTGGCACTGTTCCAGCTTATACTCCGAAAAAAACGGATCCTGTACCATCTGGGCATATACTTCCTCCTGATACAGCCAATAACGGAGTTTTTCATAATTTTCAAAAAAAATGCGCATAATGCAGCGATACCGGCTGACATTATCCGCATTCAGATATTTTGCTTCTGTAAGTGCCTTGGTTAGCTTATCTGTTACCTGCACAACATTCTCCTTAGTGTCTTATCTACAATCCATTTTAATTTCTGCTACATGATCAAAGTATACCATAATTTATCCTCTTATGCTACCCAGATAA
>ULKO01016478.1_pt1 | contig 13980 bp, 9 predicted proteins | sample 1951091 | NCBI WGS metagenome assembly ULKO01 (sample SAMEA4835494, study PRJEB28245) | human gut metagenome | biome: gut microbiome; material: fecal sample | place: Denmark | collected 2008 | reverse complement strand
CCGCCGAAATATAGCCGGACAGAACATTTAGGAATGTTGTCTTACCGCTTCCCGTTCCTCCACTGACAAAAATGTTGTAGCCCGCCTTCACCAGTGTCTCCAGGAACTGGGCTGCCTCCAGCGAAATGGTTTCCAGACCGATCAGCTTCTGCATGGTGACAGGCTTGTCCGGGAATCTCCGGATCGTGACGATCGGACCATTCAGAGCAATGGGATTCATGACAATATTTACTCTGGAACCATTATTCAACCGGGCATCTACGATGGGTGACGCTTCATTGACCACGCGATTACACCCCGCCACAATCTGCTGAATGACATCCTGTAATTTTTCCACGGAATCAAAGGCTCGATCCAGTTCCCGCAGTTGTCCATCCTGTTCTACAAAAATGTGATCCATGCCGTTGATCATGATCTCTGTAACAGAGCTGTCCTCCACAAAAATCTGCAGAATATCCAGTCTTCTCAGGGAATCAAACAATTCCTTACGCAGACGTCTCCGCAATTCTACCGGGCATAACTCCAGACTTTCCTGCTCCATCAGTACTTCATCGATCGTATCCTCCACTTCTTCATCCGTATAATCTCTTCCATAATCCAGTCTTTCCTGTACCATCTGACGAAGTTTTCTTCTCTGCTCTAAATAATCCATTTGTCCTTCTCCTATTCTACTCTTCCAATGTCTCTATTTCTTTTCTCACATAATCTGCCAGTTCCCCTCTGGTATACTGTTCCATTTCCACGGGAAGTCGCTGAAAGTATGGCAAATTCAGCTTTCTGGTCTTCCCCTTTACTTCCTCTTTCTCGCATAGTGACAATAGCTGTTCATATTGATCCAGTTTACACTGTGACATCTTGTCCTCTCTGGTCAGCGTAAATACTTTGATACACATCTGCAGAACATCCAACAGCCCCTGTATGCTTTCACTCAGATCCAGAATGACATATTCGTATTTCCCCAGCTCCTCGATCCTCTGGAACAGACTTCTCCATTCTTCCCAGGTGATCCCCAACAGGTTCTGTCCGTTCCGCATGGGTGGAATATAATCCAGATTGCCTTTTCTCTGAATGACCGTCTGCATGCGAAGAGGAAATTTTCCTTCATCTCCTGCTAAAAAATAGAGCAGATCTGCCAGATCCCGATTCTGTCTCTCCGGAAGCAATTCTATGATCCCCACATAATGTTCGAAATTCAGATACAGCGTGGGATGTTTTTCTGCCATCAGCTGTGCGAAAGTCAATGCGAACGTACTTTGAAGGCATCTGTGAACCGGAGAGTACATTCCGATAAAACGGGTCTTATATTCCGCACATAACAGCGGCATCCGTATCCCCGTCGTCTCTACATACAACGCCAACAGTTCCTTCCACACCTGTCCCGCTTCCTGATATTTGTTAATATTGGGAAACTGATGAAAGCGGAGAGTTCCGCTCTCATTTAAAATTGCCTGACATGTCGGCTGTAATGTGTTCAATGCCTCCTCACAGGAGGATTCCGCCACCACCAGCATTGTTACCTCCCCGCTTTTCTCTCCCGCCAACAGTTCTTCCGCTCTGGTATAAGTATGGATCTGCCAGGGCAATTCCTTTTGCCTCTTCAGGTATTCTGAAAAAAGCCGCGCGTATTCTTCCTCCCGGTCATACAGAACCAGAACCGGTTCCTTTTGTTCCATCAATACATTCCTCCCATATACATCAATGCACTGCAGAACACCGGTCCCGCCATGCAAATCCCTGCTCCGGCACCTTCCCGTTCTCCGGCAAAATAAAGTTTCCATCTTCCACACCGGAATACGTCCCATAAGTACTCTCCCAAATAGTACAAACGGTCTTTCATATTGCGTTCCAGATACATTTTGAAAAGTGCAATTACTGCTGCAATCATGAGCGCGAAAAACAGAAAATAAAGTACTTTATTCCAGGGAAAAAAACCGGCACAGACTCCCAACATCTTAACATCACCGGCTCCTATGGCTCCGATCCAAAAAACAAAATAAAGTAATATCGTTGTCAGTAATGCACTTGCCAGATATTCCAAAACGCCTTTGTGCCCGCCGCTGATCAACCGATACCCCAGGCCTGCAAACATGCAGCATACGATCAGCCAATTGGGTATCCTGTGCGTTTTGTAATCAAAACAGCAAGCTATTGCCAAAAGTATACATAATACCCCAAATATCTCATCTCCTTCTCCTGATTTCACATTATTTTCCTGCGTATAGTCCTGTCGTCACCTTCCTCCCAACTATTCAAAATCAGTCTTCTGGTAATGCGGGATGAATCTATCCCAAAATAGAAATTCTAAAAGATCTTATAAGATGCTCTGAACAACCATCGCGATTGGTTGTAAGATGAATTATAAATGCTCACTTTCCGTCTGGCAATACCTTTTTCGTAAAAAGATAAACTTTAGTACATTTTAACAAACAGAATTGTTTTTCATATTTTCAGTCATCCTGAAATACGCTATTTTACACGCTTTCCGTATGTCAAAACACCTTTTTATAATATTTCATAAATACTTAGCCCGTACAGCATCACAATGCCCGGAATTCCAAGGATTCCCGTTGTCAAAATACTTACTGCATTGATTCCAACCACTGAAGTAAATCCAAGGAAAGTCACACCCATATTAATAAAATAAATGGCAATGGTTCCCATAATGCCCCGCAATGCAAAATTGAGGAGCCACTCTGCCTTTTTCCCCAAAAAGCTTATGAGCAGCAATAATGCCGCCACTGCTATCAGCCATAATAAATTTTCCGGATGTTCCACTGTTGTTCTCGCATTCCCGACAATTCTTTATCCTAATCTATTCCTCTTTCCGTGTAAAAATGTCTTCCGTTTTCCTCCATGTCAGGTATATTTTTCCTTTTTTGTTCCTATACTGTTAGCAGAAAGGACGGTTAATGTTATGAAAATCTTTTTTAGTCAGGCAGATGCCTCCCCGGAAATCATTGAAGAGGATTTCTCTCCCATAGATCTGAAAGAATCCATAAGAAAAACCCGCCAGGCGTTGGAAATCGCCTATGCGGGTTTCGATAATGCTTTGGAAAGTGATCTCATTGACAGTTATATTTATGAAATCAATGCGTTACAAAAAAGGTATCAGCATCTCACAGAGCTGGCCGCTCTGCAGCCGGCGGATCAGGAAAAAAATCTATACCAACATTCCCCGATTCGTGCCCTGGTCAGCCATGTTTTCGGTTAACTGGTTCCTGCCGTAAGTCAGTCCGGCATATACTGTCTGAGAATTGTTCATCACCGGGCCGGAAGTATCCTGATCCTGGATCTGCCTGTACGCATCGCAGAGAGGTGCGATCACTTTGCGAATCTCTTCCAATATTGTGCGGTCTCTGCGGACTTCACATACAGCAAGTCTGCGAAGGCAGAACAGGTACAGTCTGGAAAGCTCTCCTGCCGGGCTGTATTCTCTGTGCAGAGAGTTCAGGAGCTCTTTGATACATCCCCTGGCTCTATGAACAGCTTCCGCCAGTCCGGCATCATCTGCTGCCTGCTCTCCGTCTGCCAGATATTGTAAGGTCATTTCATACAGGATCACGATCAACTGCGTGGAATTCGCCTGTGTGATCCGAAGTGTAAATTGTTGTTTGCATTCTTTTGTCATTCTGCCATGTCCTCTTATTCAGAACTTTCCTACTGTAACAACTGCAGTACCTGAGACGGTCTCTCGTTGGCCTGTGCCAGCATGGAGGTTCCTGCCTGTGCCAAGATCTGATAAGTCGTATAAGAAGTCATTTCTTCCGCCATATCTACATCCATGATACGGGAATATGCGGAAGTCATATTTTCGCTGGTAATATCCAGACTGTTGATCGTAGATTCCAGACGGTTCTGGAATGCACCCAGTCTGCCTCGAACGGAAGATACATATTTGATGGCGCCGTCTACGCGATCAATGGCATCGTCCGCACCTTCTGCAGTACTGACATCAACATTCTCGATTCCCATATTCTGTAAAGAAACCGCAGGAATATTTACTTCCAGCACCTGATGTTCATTAGCTCCGATCTGTAAGCGCATAGCGCCGATACCTGTGGCATTGATCTTCAGATCCTGAACCGTTGTTCCTGTCTGTGCTCCATTCAAAGTTCCGCTCACATCAAGGCGCATCTCAAATCCGTTTTCTCCGGTGATGGTCAAAAGATCATCCTTCAGTTCAGTCTTCAGTGTCTTCGCATCCGGGAAACCATCTCCGAACGTCACATCTCCGTCCAGCACAATATTGCCGTCCGCATCCTTTGTCAGCGGTATAGACTTTATGGTATATTCTTTTACCGGCACGTCGGTAGAATAGTAGTTCACCTTAACTTCCTGCTTGTTGGTATATCCCTTCAGATCGTACTCCCCATTCAGCAGTTTCTGTCCGTTGAACTCTGTTACGTCAGAAATTCTGGTGATTTCCTCTTTCAGTTGCTTTACTTCATCCTGTACGGTAGCTCGGTCATCATCCGTCATTATACCGTTGGCAGCCTTGACGGAGAGCTCATTGATTCGCTGCAGCATCTCACTGATCTCGGTCATGGCGCCATCTGCAATCTCGATAATGGATACGCCGTCGCTGGCATTCTGGTTTGCCACGGACAGGCCCTCGATCTGGGCATTCATACGTTTGGACATTGCCAGTCCTGCCGGATTATCCTTTGCATGATTGATCTTTAATCCGGAAGAAAGTCTCTCTAATGATTTGGACAGCAGGTCATCATTGGTAGATAAGGCATTGTTGGATAACATTGCCGATACATTGTAATTAATTCTCATGTGTTGTTACTCCTTACTTTCCGCTGCTGTCTGCGACAGCCTGCAGGAATCCTTTTGCCAGGCGGTACAGTTGCGCCGCATCTGCCCGGCTCTCTATTGTTTCTGCATTTTGCGTCTCACCGGCAGCCATCCTTGTCATATCCCGGGAGCTGACAACAGAAAGCTTTTCCGCTTTCCAGTCTGCAGAGGTATCTGTCTGAATCCATTCAAGGAATATATCGGAGGTCTTTTCCAGTTTCGTAACCTCTTCCGGGGTATTTCCTACGAGATAACCTTCGATGTGTTCTCCGTTGACCTGTAAATGCGCTTCCAACTGTTCGTCTCCCGCATCTACCCGGATATCCACAGCCGAGGTCTCTCCGGCTCCCTGCTGTAGGGTAAGATGCACTCCTGCCAGCTGGTCTCCCAGATACATCGGCAGGAAATACTCCTGCCTGTTCTGAAGATTTCCTGCAAGGCGCAGCTGTTTGTGTACCAGTTGTAACTGTTTCACATCCAGATGGCTCTCTGCCTGTTCCAGACTGATCGTCTCTGTCTCCTGTAAAGCATCCTGAAGCATGGTCCGGTAATCATCTGCAAAATTCGGCTGATCCAGCTGTTCCCACAATCCGGAGGCTTCTGTTCCGGCAGGCTCCCCTCCGGTTGCCGCCACAGGTATTTCTTTCTCTTTGTTGTATTTCTTACGATAGCGTTGCAGGTCGCTGAACAGTTCCGCCGGATCCTCCAGCAGAGCCTGAGCTGCCAGCAGGTTAGAAGTACTGGTATTTACCTCTCCCCTTTCCAACATTTGTGCTGCTCCCGGTTCGGTCTCTACCGCTTCCCGCATCTGCTGCAGACATTCCTGATAATATGCGTCTCTGCTCTCAGCGTCTTCTGACACATCTGTCAATATTTCTTTTGCCATCCCTACAGAAATCTGCTCTGAAATATTGTTCTCCGATAAACGTACTTCCTGTGTCAGTCCGGTATCATCCGACACTTTCCAGTCCATATGGGAGGTTCTTCTGCTCCTGGAAGCTGCCAGGAGTGTGGAAAATTGCAATTCTGCGCCGATATTTACCACCGCGCCTACTGCGGCACCATCTTCTCTCTCAATCTGGTGTACCATACGATAGATACCGATATAAGCTTTCCGCTCATTCTCCGTGATATCTTTCTTTTGTTCCAGCTGATACAGGAAACGGCTGTAGTCCTCCGCCTCTTCCTCATAACTCTGAGGATTTTCGGCAAAATAGGACTCCAGTTCCCCAAAAGTCTTCTCCAACGGATTTACGCCGTCCCGGATCATCTGTAATACATTCTTCGGTGTCAGTTTCTCAATCACTGCAGTGACCTGTTTGTCTGCTTCTTTGACTCTCTCGATATTTTCTGCAGTAATCTCCATCCGGTTATACGCGAGGATGCGGACCGCCCGCTGGTTCTCCAGTGTTTTATCCAATGACATATCTGTCAGAATGTCATCTACATTGGAAAATGCCTTGCGGATGCTGTCCCCCAGATCTCTTCTGGGGGCTGTCATCAGTGTCTCATAACGTTCATTTGCTTCTGTATAGGCCGTCTGCAACGCCTTACCTTCGCTGTGAAATTCTGCCACGGTCTCCTGAGAAACTTTCTGTTCCAGGCTATAGGGTCCCAACACGCTGACCGGCAGTCCCGGCAGTTCGTTTGTCACCTGTACGGTCTGTGTATAGGTCTCATATTTTGCCACGGCATCCGCATCGTTGGGGAAATACTTATCCGCAACTTCTGCCTCCGCTCTACGCAGTGCTTCGATCAGCTGCTCCATAGGGGCCGTATCAATGGAAAAATCACTCTGTAAGAGTTTCACATTCACTTCCGCTGTCATGCGCAGCCGGATCTCTTCCAGTTGTTTTCTGGCCGCCAGATTCTCCGCCGTGACATCCCATTTTGCATCCGAGAACCAGTCCTGTACCATTTCTGTGGCTTTCTCGTATATATTTTCCTGCCGTGCCAGATTCGCATGAACAGGGGATTTCCCCTCCGCGAGTGCCGATGCCGCTGCCTGTGCAAAAGCATCCTCACTGACGGGATAGTCAATCGTATCCAGTTCTGCCAGCTGCTGCAGGGTATCCGTTGTCAGTGGCAAACCTGCTCCCACCAGCCACTGCGCTTTCTGGCGATTCTCATCATTGACCGGCAGGCCGGCATCCGTGATCACCTTATCCATCTGGTCCTGCAATTCCTGCGGTACGGTATTCTGCTGTACTTTCGCACCGCTGTTCTCTGCCACATACAAGTTCCAGATCTCCGGCTCCAATCCATTATCTACAAGATACCCGACCTCGCCTTCCTGGGGCTGCTGCAGAGAAGATGCCAGCTCCCAGGCGGTTTTTAATTCATCTACATTTTCAGGAGTCAGAGGTATATCCGTTGCCCGGAACTGTTCTTCAATACTTTGTGCCAGTGTATCGCTGCCCACAGCTGCCGCCAGGGTGTCCAGATCTATGTCGTCCGTGTATCCGGCAATGTTCTGTCCGGAACGCACCAGTTCTGCTTTGATCCTGTCCACGATGGTAACTGCGGTATCCTGATCCAGTTCTCTGGGGTCAAATCCGTCCTCACAAGCCTTCGCATAATCCTCCTGGGACATAGTATGTGACAGTAGTGTCATGTAATCCTGCTGTAATGCCACATTGGTGTTCCCGGCATCCTGCTGCAGTTCAATCAGGGATTTTCCCTTATTATTCTCTTCATTTCCCACAGGCATTGGGATCTGCCCACTCTCGTATACGGCTCCAAAAGTATTTGCATTCACACTTTTTTTATTGCGCTGTATTTTATCTCTGCCCCAGGTATTTTTCTCCGTCTGGATACTTTCTGTTCTATTTTCTGTATCAGTTACCGTCTGATTCTGAAATGTTATCTTCACGCTTGTCGTCCTTCCTGGTAATAACTCTTGAAATAACTATTCAGAGACTCATTCGCAAAATCGCTCTTTCAGAACTTTCCTTTTGCCCATTGAGGCTATATCGCCCTATAAATATCACTAAATCCTCTTACGAATACAAGCATTCAAAGAGGCCTTAGTGATATTTACATGTCTCTGAATAGTTAAGAAAAAAGATGAGTGCACCTTTTGGTCACACTCATCTTTTATTTCGGTCGTTTCTTATAATTTCTTAACCGGACTTAGAACAGAAATACAGCAGCTCCGTAAGGGGGCAGATCAAAGCTGATAGAATAATCCTTGTAATGGTAAGGTTTTTTCTCTGCCATGATCTCTGCGGGAATCTCATTGCCCCAGCCGCCAAAACGTTCCTCATCACTGTTGAGCAGCAGCTTATATTTCTTCTTTTTCGGCACGGGTACGGTATAATTCTCCCATTTCATCGGAGTCATATTCAATACAAACAGCAGATTGTTTTTGCCGCTGGAACCTTTTCTCACGAAACAATAGGTGCTGTGTTCTGCATCATCCGCATTCATCCACTCGAAACCGTCCCAGGTATTGTCGATCTCATACATTGCAGGATACTTGCGGTACAGTTCCAACAGTTCCTTTACATAGGTATGTACGCCCTGATTCAGCTTCTCGCCTAACAGATACCAGTCCAGTTCGCGCTCTTCACTCCACTCACGCTCCTGTCCGAAATCCTGTCCCATGAACAGCAGCTTTTTGCCGGAATGTCCGAACATGTAGGTATAGCCCACACGCAGATTTGCGTATTTATCCGCAGTATAACCTGGCATCTTATTTACCATGGAACACTTCAGATGTACCACTTCGTCATGAGACAGGGGCAGAATGTAGTTCTCACTGTCATTGTAGCTCATGGCAAAGGTCATAGCGTAATGATTGCCCTTACGATACAAAGGATCCAGCTTCATGTATTCACAGAAATCATGCATCCAGCCCATATTCCATTTAAAGGAGAAGCCTAATCCCTCGCCTCCGATATCGCTGGTCACATTCGGCCACGCCGTGGATTCCTCGGCAATTGTCACAAATCCGGGATACGTTCCACGGATGACAGAATTCAGATGGTGGAAGAACTCAATGGCCTCCAGATTCTTGTTGCCACCGAATTTATTCGGCAGCCACTCACCTTCTTTTTTACCATAATCCAGATATAGCATGGATGCCACCGCATCTACACGGATGCCGTCCACATGGAACTCTCTGAGCCAGAACAAGGCATTGGCTACCAGGAAGTTCTTTACTTCATTTTTGCCGTAATTGAAGATTTTGGTTCCCCATTCGGGATGCTCTCCCAGACGGGGATCGGGATGTTCAAAAATGCACTGACCGTCAAATTCAGCCAAGCCATGGGCATCAGTTGCAAAATGCGCAGGTACCCAGTCCAGAATCACGCCGACTCCGGCCTTGTGCAGTTCGTTGATCAGGTACATGAAATCTTTCGGCGTTCCGTAACGGGAAGTCGGTGCATAGTAGCCGGTCACCTGATATCCCCAGGAACCGTCAAACGGATGCTCCGCAATACCCATCAGTTCTACATGGGTATACTTCATCTCCTTCAGATATTCTATGATCCGGTCCGCAAACTCCCGGTAATTGTAGAATCCTTCGGCGGTACCGTTGTTAGGATGCTTCATAAAAGAACCGATATGGCATTCGTAGATCGCCATAGGCTCTTTATTCATATCCTTTTTGTCCCGGGCTTCCATCCACTTGGAATCTCTCCAGTCAAAGCCTGTAATATCGGTAACGATAGATGCAGTGCCCGGCCGGTATTCCGCATAATTGGCAAAAGGATCGGCTTTGTAGAGCTTTCTGCCATCCCTTGCATAGATCAGGAACTTATACATCGTTCCCTCTTCCACGCCGGGAATGAACAGCCCCCAGATACCGCCTTCTCCCAGCTTCTGCATGGGATGGGATTCCTCATTCCATTCATTGAATGTGCCAATGACATTCACCTGTGCTGCATTTGGTGCCCATACTCCGAAATAGACTCCCTGCACGCCGTCTTCCACCGACAGATGTGCACCCAGTTTTTTGTAAATATCATAATGGGTCCCCTGGGCAAAAAGATACTGATCTGCTTCGGAAATAAATACCTTCTCCTTCGTCATGGCCGCGCCTCCCGCTATAAAATTTAACTGTTCAGAATAAGTTATACAAAATCTTTCTCGGTGAGGATGATCATATCCTCATCGTCATATCTCTTGGCGAACAGTACATCGAAGAAATGCTTCAATGTCTTTTTATTTGCATGAGCGATCGCTTCATCCACGATCTGCTTTACATCCACTACCGTAACCACATGATCTATCGTCTGCATATCTTCGATTCTGGTATGTAACGCCAGCTCTCCGAGTTCGTCAATAGAGTATTCCATCTCCCGTGCATACTGTTTGCCGAATGCCACCAGCGTGTTATTGCTGAGGGCTTCCACATCCATTCGTGCGGTAAAGCACTCTCTCAATTTTTCATGTTTCTCGAGGAATTTATCAATATCCCTCTTCGTATCTTCCAGAATAATTACGATTCCCTGACTCTCCTGCTGCAATGCCTTGTGAAGTACATTTGCCGTAGCATCGTTCATTTCGGATGCCTTGCAAATGATCAGCGCGCCGTTTTTCAGCTTGGATAAGGTATCTGCAGTATCCTTTTTATTCAATGCATGTCCAGAGATCTTTGCCACTTTTCCGGAGAAATTGCTGTCGGTTGCCTGAATTTCGCGAACCATGTTCTTCGCCAGAGATAAGGTATCCATACCCTCTTCTCCAGTGATGATCACGTTGCCGGTGTAGGCTGCCAGACTGATATTATCAATGGCCTTGACTAACTGCTCTCTGGCAGATCTGCTCTGGATAAAGGGTGCGTACAGTTCTCTCTCTTCTCTGGTAAGCGCACGAACCTTTGCTTTGTCTCGCTCTACTGCGGGGCGCTCCGGCTGTTCCGGTGCTTCCCCGGCCTCCGGCGTTTCCTCAGCCGTCAGTTCTATCTCTTCGCTGGCTGTTTCCTCATCTACCGATTCTACTGCTTCCGCCGTGGGCTCCTCTACAGGCTCGTCATCCATTGCTTCTTCCGGTTCTGCCTGTTCCTCGTCTACGATTTCTTCCTGCTCATAGATTTCTGCTTCCGGTTCCTCAAATTCTTCTGCTTCCGGCTCATATGCAGGTTCTTCCGCGAGTTCTTCTACAGTATCCTCTTCCGGAAGCTCTTCTACAGGCTCTTGTTCCGCTTCCTCTACAGGAGCAGCCTCCGTCAATTCTTCCACGGGTTCCTCTGTGGCAGGCTCTTCCGTGATCTCTTCCAGCTCTTCTACCTCATCGGTATCTGTTGTATCTTCTGCCACGGTATCTGCCGTGTCCGCAGCTTTTTCTTTTTCCAGTTTTTCCAGCAATCCGTCTCTTACCGCCTGCTCAAACTCCGTGAACATGGCTCCGGTCTGCTGTAATACATGTTGGCGAACCTCTTCTTCTCTCTTCTCCAGGTTCTCCTTCTTCTTGCGTTCCCACTCTGCCAGAATATCCTCGATATTCATCTGGCCGGTGATCTGTTTCTCAATGCTCTCTGCCTCCGGCATTACCAGGCTGATCTGACCGTCGGATTCCTGTGCCAGCACATCGGCCAGTTCCTTGGGTGGCTCTACGGGAGCTTCCGGTACTTTCTGTGTTTCCGGTTCCTTCACGATTTCCTGTACTTCCGGTGTCTTCTGTACTTCGGATAGCTCCGGTACTACATCGGTTCTTCTTGCAACAACAGGCTCTTCCGGCAGAATCTCTTCCGTCTCTACCTGGGGCACCTGTGACAGATCGCCGATTTCTCCGGTCTCCCCAAAGAATACTTCCGAGCTCTCCATCTGCTCCGTCTCCGGCTCCAGATCGTCTTCACTGACATCTGCGATCTCTGGATAATCCAGAGACTCCGTATCGGAATCCCCGGGATCGATCATGGGTGCCACGATAGAACGGGTAATGGAATCCGAAGTCTCCTTCGCATGGTCCTCACTCAGTACCTCCCGCAGGCCTGCTGCCAGTTCTGCCTGTAGATTGATCGTATTATATTGTCCCACATCCATGGTCTTCACATGAATGTCGAAATCATCTTCCGCCGGCTGCGCGGGTGCCTGCTGGGGCTGTACCGGCTGCACCGGTTCATAGACTCTGGTGCCATCAATCACCTGATCATAAGCCCCCTCCTGCACATTGTCCGGATTGGAATCGTAACTTCCATCCTGTGCATAGCCCTGATTCGGGTCATAACTTCCATCCTGTGCATAGCCCTGGTTCGGGTCATAACTTCCGTCTTGTGCATAGCCCTGGTTCGGGTCATAACTTCCGCCCTGTGCATAGCCCTGATTCGGGTCGTAACTTCCGTCTTGCACATAGCCCTGATTCGGATCATAAGTTTCGTTCTGTCCATAACCGGGATCCTGCGCATAATTCTGAGAATACTGCTGCGTACCGGGCGCGTCAAAACGATGATCGTATTTTTCCTGCTGTTCCGGTGTTAGCGGCTGATGGAGCATTTTCAGCTCCATTGCCTTGATAACGTATTTGCCCTCGCCAAACCAAAGGATCAGCTCATCACATTCCTCTACACATCTGGCAGCAAGTCCTACTCTATGATATAGATAAGCCAACTCATATGCCCATTTTTCTCTGTAATCTCTCTTTTTCAGTTCTTCCAGAACAGCAATGCGCTCTTCCAGACTGACATCCTGCGCCTCATATAATTTGTACTGCAAAATATATCTGCCGGGATCCTTGGGCGCTACCTGCACAAACTCTTTGTAATACTCGATAGCCTGTACATACTCTTCCATTTTGATGGAAAGTTCGCACAGAGAATAGCAGATCGTCCTTCCTCCCGGACGGCGTTCATATGCCAGAAGCAGCATATCTCTGGCATCCTCGTATCTTCGATTGATCTTGTAAAGGTCACTGATAGTGCACAGCATCATAACACTTTTGACTCTGCGCCAGTCAATGGTATCCGCAATCTCCGCAGCCTGCGCATACTCCCCACGGCTGATCAAGTCTTTGATTTCTTCCGCTCTTAATTTATATTCACTCTTATCCAAGGTATTTCGCTCCCTTAACCTTTTCTTATCCTAAGCTTCTCATTTCCCCGGGTACACTACCCCACTTTTTTCTTATTCAGTGTACCATAGTACCCATTGATATGTCAAAATCAAACTGGGCAAAATGTATGGAAATCTCCCCTTCGGAATACTACCCACGAAAGTGGGATGACTTCTTGGGCTTTTGACGTTTTTTCGCCTGTCGGATTGCTTCTTTGCGTCGGTTACGAAGGTCCTGATCCACCGAACGATACCGGGATCTGGAACGATTTCTTCTGCGGTTAAATCTCCAGGTCAGGCGGGTACTGCGGTGGGCAAAATGATAATTCTTGAAAAACGTACGTAATAGCAGTGCAAGGAAGATCAATACCGCAATTCCCACGATACAGAAAAATACTTTTACCACATTAATGAAAATAACCGCAGGACCACCGGAAGTGCTGTTTTCCTCCTCCGGAGATGTCTCCTGTGCAACCGTTGGAATTCCACCATTGTTTCCGGTGTTATCTCCTGCTGTTTCGGTTGTCTCTGTATTGCCTGCCTCTGTGGTCGTTGTGCCTGACTGCGTTTCATCGGTTGCACCGCTTTCCTCTGCAGACTCCGTGGTCTCTGCCGTATTTTCCCGGAAGACACTACTGCCCTTTTCCGCTGCCGTAAAGTCCAGGGATGCCGTTCCCAGTACCACATCATTGTAAGTATAAGTGATCACAGCCACCTGTCCTGGTTCTGTATTATCATAAGAAATACTGGACACTGCATCCTGAAAGGTGATGGTGTTCGGCAAAGTGATGCTGTCCGTCTGGTTCAGTTCCAGAATCGGTTTGGAGTTGCCGAAAATATCATTCCCACTGTAAAAAGATCCTGCATTCTCGATATTATACTTGGTCTCTGTCTGAGAAATGTTCACTCTCTGAAAATTGCTGAAACCATAATCAAACAGAGCGATTGTATCTTCATAGTAATTCGGATTTTCGTCTTTCATGACCACACAGATCAGCTTCATGCCGTCTTTTTCCGCACAGGACACCAGTGTACTGCGGGCAACATCGGTGTAACCGGTCTTACAGCCTACCAGATACGGATATGCATATTTACCGCCGGGGATCAGTTCCATCTTGTTGACTTCCATAATATCATCTGGCTGGCGTTCCGACGGCAAAATGTGCAGCATATGTGTCATTGT
>ULKO01002659.1_pt1 | contig 14065 bp, 9 predicted proteins | sample 1951091 | NCBI WGS metagenome assembly ULKO01 (sample SAMEA4835494, study PRJEB28245) | human gut metagenome | biome: gut microbiome; material: fecal sample | place: Denmark | collected 2008 | reverse complement strand
CGGTTTTGCTAAGGTAAGATGTGAGAAGCAAGCTAAAGACTCAACACTTTCACAGATAATCGCACTCGTTGAGGACGCTTCCGCTTCAAAAGCGCCTGTAGCAAGGCTTGCAGACAAAATAAGCGCTGTGTTCGTGCCTGTGGTTATAACTATAGCTATCATTTCACTGGTAGTATGGCTGCTGCTTGGATATAGCTTCGCATTTGCACTTAACATGGCAATATCAGTGCTTGTTATATCCTGCCCATGCTCATTGGGACTTGCAACGCCCACTGCAATAATGGTAGGAACAGGTAAAGCGGCACAGTTCGGTATCCTGATAAAATCCGCTGAAAGCCTTGAAACTGCTCACAGCATTGACACTGTTGTTCTTGACAAAACAGGAACTTGCACAGAGGGCAAGCCTGAGCTTATTTCAGCGCAAGCGTTTGGTGATTTTGATGTTTCAGAGCTTAAAAAGCTTTGTGGCTCGGCGGAAAGCGGTTCATCACACCCACTTGCAAAGGCTGTTACAGGCCACTGCAAGACAAATGGCATTGAACTCACCCCTGCTGAAAGCTACACAGAAACAGCAGGCGGTGGTATATCGGCTGTTGTTGAGGGCAGAAACGTTCTTATCGGTAACAAGCGGCTTATGGACAACAGCGGAGTTGACATATCGATGGTTGAGGAAACGGCTCATGCTCACGCTGACAATGGTGAGATACCACTTTATGTAGCGATCGACAACAAGCTTGCAGGCATTCTGTTCATTGCAGACAAGATAAAAGAGACAAGTGCAGAGGCTATAGAAGGCTTCAAAAAGGCAGGCATTGAAACTGTAATGCTCACAGGGGACAACGAGAAAACAGCCAGAGCAATACAGAAAAAGCTTGGCATTTCACAGGTAAGATCACAGCTTATGCCTGAGGACAAGGCTACGATAATCAAAGAATTGCAGGAGCAGGGTAAAAAGGTAGCCATGATAGGCGACGGAATAAATGACGCTCCTGCCCTTACAACGGCAGATGTTGGAATAGCTATCGGTGCAGGACAGGATATTGCTATCGAGTCAGCTGATATCGTGCTTATGAAAAGCGATCTGAATGACGCTGTTACGGCTGTCAAGCTCAGCAGGAGCGTTATGAAGAACATCAAGGAAAACCTTTTCTGGGCGCTTATTTACAACTCGCTTGGTATTCCGCTGGCGGCAGGAGTATTCTACGGCTTGCTTGGCTGGAAGCTCAATCCTATGTTCGGTGCAGCGGCAATGAGTTTAAGCTCAGTTTGCGTTGTGACCAATGCGTTAAGGCTCAATCTTTTTAAAAGTGGCAGAGAAAACAAAGCCGCAAAGGCTGAAATAAATACTAAAACGGAGGACGAAAAAATGAAAAAGGTAATGAAGATCGACGGCATGATGTGTTCACACTGCACAGGCACAGTAACGAAGGTGCTTAATGCGATAGACGGCGTTACAGCAGATGTTTCCCTTGAGGACAAGTGCGCTTACATCACACTTGACAAGGACGTGGCTGACGAGGTGCTTTCTAAGGCGGTAACGGACGCAGGGTATAAGGTAAAGGGGATAAAGTAGGTTTTAGCTGTATATTTTGAAAAAAGCGGTGCTTTGAAAGCACCGCTTTTTTTGGAAATTGTGTAGCCCTGCGTATGCGGGGAAAAGTTCAAAGTATACAAATTGGACGATCTACTAACAGGATCACCCCCGCGTATGCGGGGAAAAGAGTGCCGGGTCCCAACAGCAGCACTGTTATGGCTGCCGCAGGGATATACACTGTTCCGTCAAGATCTGTGGCGGTGACTGCACCGTTTTCACGGCTTACCTTGCAATGTTCAAGATAAATAAACGTCATTCTGTCGCTTATTGTGGGCAGTGCATGGAGATCTGGCTTCTCTATCCCATTTTGTTGTGCCATTATCTTACTCCAACAATCGTCAGCATTCCAAGACCATAAGCTTTCTCACGGCCGATACCATTAGTAAGTGCAACTTTAAGAAGTTCCTCGTCTGTTACTGTAAGCACGCCCTCATATGTTACAGAAAGTATTCTCACATGGTTTCTACGCTCGCCCTTTTTAAAATCATACCACTTAAACTCTGTTACCAGCCACATTCCGTCCTCTAGAGAAAAGCCATTTTTCAAAGCCTGCTTTTTCAGCCATTCTTCCTGCTGTTTATTTCCTATAAGTCCGACAGGGCGACCTCTGTGGGAATTAGTATCTTTCTTATGTATAACAGGGTTTGCTTTCAAACGAAACTGCCATTTACCGCCATTTTTAACTCTGTCAAGTAATGTATCATAACATTTAGTTTGAGGTCTTTCTGCTCCGAATTGATCTGAAACATTTGAAAAATCAAGTTCTTTTTCTGATAATATGAGCAAATACTTCTCTCCGCCAAGCTCGTCTATTCTCCAAAGCTTCCTTGTTCTGCCGTCAGACTCAGCGCTTTCGATAGCTCCATGAAATCTGCTTGGGCATACCAATGCCTTCATTGTATTTGTTTTTGTCATATCTAATTTTATTCTTGTTAAATACATACTGCACCTCACAATTCAGAAAAGGCGTCATGCTCTGGGTTGCTATCCACAGCAAGAAGTTCTTCACGCTTCATTCGCCAGCCGTGCTTTCTGTGGAGCTGTGAGAATGACAGCGGAATATCCTGCACCATTGCGCCGCCTGATGTGACTTCATAGGAAATGCGCACGCTTTTTCGGTGAGCGTTCTTATAAAGATATGGCTCGGTCTTTAGTGCCGTAAGAATATCCTCATCCTTAACGCCAAGAACGATAGGCAAAGTTGGCGGACAGGACTTTCGTCCAAGATACAGCGGATAAACAGGCTTTTGCAGTGCAGAAGCTATACTCTCCAGCAATGATTTATCATCACTTTCAAGTGCGACAAGAAACGCTGCGTCTGACAGATAATAACGATATGATACTTCAGGATGTTTTTCTCCTGGTACTTGCACAGTATGAAAATCTTTAAGCAAAACGTCCTCCTTATCGGCACGAACGCCAAAACGGAGCGTTGTAAGCGGCACAAGACCTCTTATATGATGTGAAAGTTCAGGCATATCTTTGGCTGTGACAACAGGTCCAAATCTGCGCATGATGCGTTCTCTGTTTTCATCAGTTTTCTCTTCCATAAGATCAGCGGCTGCACTTCCAAGGGATCTTCCCTCACAATGAACTGCTTCCGTGCTTCCCTGCTGATGAAGCGCAAACATAGTCATCGAAATATATATTGCCCACTCTGCCATGCTTGGCTCGTTAGATTTACTGAAAAGCTCAGGCGACATTTTATTGAAAAATACATCCCACAGTTCAGGCATTTCACCCGGCTTTTTGCCTATGCCACGGCGGAGATTTGCTAATGCAGCTCTTCCGCCGCTAGTGCCTTTTTGTCTGATAAGCTCCTGCACTCTTTTGTACATTTCTTCTCTTACGAGCTTTACTTCTTCCATATTTTCACCTCGCTTTAAAAACCATTAAATTTCCTTGTATATCTTTGAAACATCACGCAGAAAACTGTTGTAAACCTTTGGGGCAGAATAGATAGTCTTATCTATCTTATGTCCCACCATTGCGGTGTCACCTGCTGCCGCAACAAGCTCACTGCCAAGATCAAGGGTTATCCTCTTTGCAGTATTCTGCCACTGTTCAAACTTTTCCAGCTTATCATCATTTTCCGGGCCAAGGGAGGAAAGCCAACTGCGGAAAGGAATATCAAGGCGGTAGTATAGCTGTGACTTGGCGTTTGTTTTTGTGCTTTGATATGTTTTATCAGGAGCTGTCTTACTTCCGCTCGTTCCTCCTGAGGCAAGATAAAGATTTCCTGCAAGCCTGCTTATTTTATCCGCAAGTTCTTCACATCTGCTTATCTCAAACTTTATTTCTTCACGATAACCCCTGCCTACTTCTGATAGTATTTGTGCGTTCATTTCTAGGGAATCAAAATAAACATGTTTAACTAATGATTTAAACAAATCTCCAAATGATAAACCAATAGTGCTTATAGAAAAAACATAACCATGCTTTATTATTCTTTTTTTACACAAAAAATTTGTCCATTTCACAACTTCAGCCAATTCTGTATCATGATTTTCAGATTGCATAAGAATAGACGAAAATTCACGCCATAATTGTTTTTCACTATCATGTTTAAATGGCATATAAAATTCTTTTTTCTTATCTATCACTTTTTTCCATGCAGTCATAGGTTCAATGAAAGCATTTTCTGTTTCAAAATAATCTCCAGCTGTGACTTTAAAAACTCTTACGCAATTAACGTCTTTTATCAATAAAACTTTTCTAGGCAAAGCGGTGTATAGTTCTGAACGATTGTCAGGAATAGGGAGCAGTTTATTTCCTACAATTACAATCGTGTCTTTCTCCCAAATAGGACATTCTTTTCTAAATTCTCCGTCAGGATATAGTGGAACATAATTCAGCATTATAGTATCGAATAAGTTGTCTCCCACTACATATAAAGTACCAATGTCTGCAAGCCAACCAGGTTTTTTAGGATTTGGCTTTTTGGTACCCATGTCAGTAAAACCATTTAGAGCCATTAACCACCTTGCAGCTTGTGCAAAACTCATTTTATGCTTTGCTTCACCTGAATAAGGAGAAAAAAACTCTCTTTTTATTGTCGCTTTGAAGAATTTCTCCGTTTAATTTCTGAACGTCATAATCTCTCGTATCAAGCCCGGCCATTTGCCCAAATGGTCTTTCGGGATGAAAGAGCCAAAAGCGTTCATGCCACTTTTCAAGATACTCTCTCACGGGCTTTTCGGGAATCTTTCGGTTGTTCCATAGACTTTCCCACCTATCCACCGCATCGTCCTCTTCCTCTAGCTCTGCTTCATTGCCGTCGGCATCTACCCTTGAAAAGACAGTATGCACTATGGCAAGCATAAGACGAAGTATAACTATATCCTGCGTAGGCATTTCGCCTTTCAGAGCCTTATACTTATGCGCATTCAAAAGTGCATCTGTTAGTGACACCTCTTTTATTTGACAATTGTCATCCATTACTCTAATCCACGGCTCATCAAGCAGATTAAACTCTGTTTCGTTCATTCACATTCCTCATTCTTAGTAAATTCCAGACCTTTTTCAAAGCTGTAATGAAGGTCATATCCGTTCAGCTCACCTTTAAGGTCCTCATCAAGAAACAATACAAGCTGGTTTTTAAGCCACGGGGAATTTTGCCAACCTGCAATATGCTTCATACAGTTGTTTTTAAGTTCTCTTATATTTTTATCTATATTCCATGACTGACAAAACATTGTCGGAAGTCGAAGCTTCTGTTCAGCTATTCGGCGACATTCTTCATCATCAGGGCACTCTGATACCTCTGCACCGCCATATTGGTCAGGCAGAAAATGAATTTTCTCATCAGCACTTAGCTGCATAAGCAACACATCAAATGACGAGATTCCGTCACGCACAGCCGCCTGTGCAAGCTGTTCATCACCAGTTTCAACAGGCTTTGAAAGCAGCCCATGGATACTTTTTCCTTTTGGCTTACTTATCCTAAAGCAGTCAGCCCTGCCCTCGCTTTTCTTTTGCTCATTTATATACTTATCATAACACTCATCACTCGTAGCACTATAAACCTCTTGAACAAGTGATGAGATATCGTCAGGAAGAGTGATGCTGTCGGGCAAAGTGTCAGCCGTTTTATTGATAAGCCAATAGCTGTATATTTTTCTTGACGCTGATTCCATATTTGTATACTCATCTGTAATAACATAGCAGACAGGGGTTTGTGCTGTATCAGGCCGCACTCCACGTTCATGCCTGTGAAGTCTGCCCATTCGCTGCAACAGCAAGTCCATAGGACACATATCCGTGATGAGCATATCAAAATCAATATCAAGTGATTGTTCAAGCACCTGCCTTCCAACTACCACAAGACCGCTCCTGCTTTCAGGCGTACTGTTTTTGCCGACAAGGTCAACAAGCTGTTTCTCCTTTTTAGCACGGTCAGGAAGCACGAACTGAGCATGATACAAAAGCACTTTTGCATTATCCTGCAAAAGCTCGGCGAACATCTGGGCACGTCTTACGGTATTTACTATAACACCTACACAGCCACCATTTTCGGTGACATTTTTTGCAATGGACACAACGTCATCATCAGCGCATTTTCTGACTGACACAGTTTTGTGCGCTCCGTCATAGCTTAATCTTTGCTGGCGGATATCTTTACCGTCTGTCCATGTGAGCAGTGGATAGCCCTGCTCTTTTTCAAATCTATCATCAGACTTTTTTATTCCAAGATAAGCACGGATAAGTGACATTCGTCTTGCTGACGGCAGCGTTGCCGACAGCAGGATAACAGGGGTGTTGTAGCTTCCAAGCCATTGCAAAACCATTTCAAGATACTCGCTCATGTATGCGTCATAAGCATGGACCTCATCGATGACAACGACCTTTTCTGACAATCCAAGGTGAAGGAGCATAACGTGTTTTCGTTTCAATGCAAGCATGAGCATTTGGTCTACTGTCGCCGTCACAAAATCTGCAAGGCACGCTTTTTTGCTGTCACAAAACCAATTGTGGATAATTAATCCGCTGTCGCTTTCCTCCTGCGGTATGCCCCTTTGTATGTTCTGAAACAGAGGATTGAGTACTGCGCTTCCGTGGTTGAGCTGAACAGAATGATAAAATTCTGTAGATTGCTTTTCAGCCCAACTGAGTATTCTTGGGAAAATGCCGTTTGCAGTTGCCTGAGTTGGAAGTCCAAAAAACACGCCGTTTTTGCCGCACTTCGATGCCAATATCTCGCTTGCCGCAAGTGATGTTTCTGTTTTGCCACAGCCCATTGGCGCTTCAAATATGTATATTCCCGGATTTTCCGAATACTCAACTATTTTAAGGACCTCTGACTGCACCGAACGTGGTTCAAAACCAAAAGTTTCTTTAAAGTCCTCATTAGATATTACCGATCTCTCAGGATTCCACATCTGCGGAAAATCAAGCTTTGCCCAAGCGCGTTCAGCCCTCAGCTTGTCGTCAGGTTTGAGGTCCTCCACTGACAAAAGCGGAAAAAGCTCAGTGTTGCTTGCAAGCCAATCCGCAATTATTAACAGACCACTCAGAAGCATTTGCGACGAACGGTCTATATCCGGCAACTCACTAACGTCTAAAAAGCCTGCATAATCAAGTGCCATATAAAATATCGTCTGCCAAATATCCTGCAAAACTTCAACATTTTCTTTGTCACGTCCATAATAGTTTTCATAGAAAGCTATATCCTCTTGCGGCCATGACAAATCCTGTACGCTCTCAGCAGGTACACCATGATGAGAGCCAACAACAGTGCTTACACATTCAGGGCAACCCAACAAATTAAGGATCTCCTCACCTGCAAATGCATGAGAAGTTTGTTTGGCTTTTCCTTTATCATAAGAAACGTCAAAATTGATTCCTGACGCTTCAAGTGCAGACTTTCTCTCAGGAAGTTTATCACCTATTTTATATTGAAATACCACTATTGCTTTGCCGATATCGTGAACTGCTGCTAGAAAAATAGCTAACTTTTTGAACTCATTCTCCTCTAATCCGCAAGCCTTTGCAAATGATGGTGACAGAAATTCATCACACAGACAGCTCATGATATCTGCCGTATCCTGCAAATGCTGCAAAAGTGGCAGCCATTCAGACGAATTTTTGCCTGTTTTCGCCATTAGTGAATACAGTATCTGTTCTGTAAAGTTCATTATGTCACTTCCCGCCCGCTAAAATCACCTTATTTCTATATTATAACATATTAGTATATAAATTTCAACAAATTGTCAAAAAATATTGGTATATTTTAATTTTTTTATCTACATTTTCCGACATTAAAAATAGCGGTGCAACTCAAAGCACCGCTATTTTTATTTACGCTATTCCGTTTTGTCATCGGTTTTCTCTGCCGTATCCTCCTGAATTATCGGCATTTCTACTATCGCCTTGAACATATCTCCGTCTATTTCGATATTGAAGATACCACCGCAGGCTTCCGTGAAGCTCTTTGATATGGATAATCCCAAACCGCTTCCGCCGTCTGTTCGTGACTTATCCCCTCGCACAAATCTTTCAAGTATCTCTTCCTCTGTGAAGTTTATCGGCGTTGCCGAAATGTTCTTCTCGGCAAATACTATTCTGTCCGCTTTTTTGTACACATCAAGGAATATCCTTGTGCCGTCCATAGAGTAATTCAAAGCGTTGTCAACAATGTTTTGGAATACTCTGTAAAGCTTGTCACCGTCGCCCATTACCATTGCGCTGTCGGCATTTATGTTTATCTTTACTATCTTGCCACTGTCAGCTATCTTGTCCTCTGCGTCTGCGATGCACTGATTTAACAGCATCACAAAATCAAGCTTTGTTAGGTTCACATCAACGCCGCTTGTGGCTTTTGCTATGCTGAAAACGTCAGACACAATGCCTTTGAGCTTCTGCGCCTTTTTATCCAGTATCTTCACATAGCTCGAAGCTTCATCGTCAAGATCCATTTTCTTAAGCAGGTCGATATAGCTGATAATGGAAGTCAGCGGTGTTTTCAGGTCGTGTGAAACGTTTGTCACAAGCTCTATTTTCAAACGCTCAGACTGTATCTGCTGCCCCCCCGACTCTCTCACCTTATCCTGAACTGAGTTGAGTTTTTCAGATTCAGCATACACCGGCGAAGTTTTTCTTATCTCGCCCTCATAGGGCTTTTCTTCTCCAAGGCTGTCTATCTGTTTGCTGAGCTTTGAAAGCTGTGAGAAGTCACGAAGCATTGATATACACAGAACAATTTCGACCGCCAACAAAATTAACATCGTCAATCGACTAGACATCACAACAAAAATTCCAACGAATATAAGTATGAACTTCCAAGTAAGCTTTATTCCAAGCGGAAGTCCATGAAAATAGTGATACAGTGATGTTTCCTTATACTTGCGCCATAGGAACTTACATAATCTGCAAATAAGGCTTTCTTTGAATATGCTTCTTGTCTTTATCTTGCCAACAAACTCCATAAGCGAGCCGAAGCCTGCAAAATATGCCAATGCAAACAACGCTACAGCAAGTATATTTCTGAAAACGGAATTAGCCAAAGCATTGTCAAAAATATTTTTTGTGATGCTCACATAATAATTCCAGCAGGCGCCAAATACAAAAGCAAATGAAATAGCCAATGCCATTAGGATAAGGTAAACTTCCGTTGGCACTTTTTTTAGAAAATTGCCTTGCTTCCAGCGTTCAACGCTCTCAGGCTCCGCATTATATGCACAGATCAGGAGCAGATAGCACACAAGCATAAATTCAATAACGCCTAAAACAATCACAAAAAGCTTTGCACGATACATATCATTCAAAGCCTCGGTGTATTCCTTTTCCATTGCCGTAAGCTTTTCAGCTTTCGGTGCAAAGAATACCGTTATACCTGAATCGTCATTGTCTGTCGCTTTGTAATCAGGCAGGTCATAGAGGTTTTCACATTTTGCCCATGTGTTTCCGTAATCGTCCTCATAATAATATATGCCGTTGTCATAGTCATAGTATTCATTGCCGTCATCAGTGTCATAATCGTCACCAATTTCTTCATCTTCAAGCTTGTCGGAATATTTCAGACCGTTTTTCAAATCAAGACCCTTAATAACATTATATCTTGAGTCTACATTATAGAAAGCTATTGGATCATAATTGCCGTAATTGTAAAAATATCTGCCGTAGTTATCATAATAACTTCCTCCTACGGGCACAAGATTGTCGGCATAAAACTCTTCTGTCACGTTATCCTGATACTCCGCTGTATTGTAATAGTAGTCAACTATCTGTCCCGATGAAGTTCTGTCGCTCATGACCTCGTTATCACGGCGGAGTATATAGTTTTTGTGCGACGATTTAAAAGCTTTTATCTTATCCGTTTCGCTGTCATAATTTTCTATATCTTTTATATTTGACAGATATCTTGTTTCGCCATTTTGAGTAATCCCCACATAGTAATCAAACTGACTGTCTACAAGCCGTATACCGTCTTCTGTCTTTTTGTATTTATAGCGGTTGTAATCAAGATAATTCAGATAGTCATTGAGCAGGTGTCTAGGCTGAGTGTAATTCTGATCCTCATCAACATATCTGAGATAAGCCGAAGCTGTAACGCACAGTTCCTCATACATTTCATTGGAAGCCAGCTTATAGCTTTCTGATTTAAGATAAGACTTACTGCTGCTGTCAGCATGGCTGTTAGCATACAACACAAAAGATAAGCAAAAGCCGCCTGCAATAACACAGGCAACGATAAATGCAATAATTCTCGTCTTTTTTGCTGAGAATATCTTAAACCATTCTGCCTTCTCAAATTTTCTCGATTTTATAGCCAATTCCCCACACCACCTTCAAGTATTTCGGCTCTCTAGGGTTTATCTCAATTTTCTCTCTGATGTGACGAATATGTACCATTACCGTGTTTTCAACGGCATAAGCGTCCTCGTTCCACACTTTAGAATAGATCTCCTCGGCAGAAAATATCCTGCCTGCGTTTTTCATAAGAAGCTCAAGAATTTTAAGCTCCGTGGCGGTGAGCTTGACAGGTTCTCCGTCAACCTTTAAGCTTTTTGCCTTAGTGTCAAGCTCCAGACCGCCTATTTCTATAATATCCGTTTTGTTTGCCGTGTCGATAGCGCCAAGCTGCATATATCTTCTCAGGTTGCTTCTTACCCTTGCCACAAGCTCCATAGGGTTATAAGGCTTTGTTATGTAATCGTCAGCGCCCATTGAAAGCCCAAGCACCTTATCTGTATCCTCAGATTTTGCAGAAAGCACAAGTATAGGGATATTCTCTGTTGCCCTTATTTTCATCATTGTAGAAAGTCCGTCCAGCTTAGGCATCATGACGTCAATGAGTATAAGCTGTATGCTGTTCTCAGTGAGCTTCTCCAAAGCCTCAAGACCGTCATAGGCTTTTATTACCTTATAGCCCTCCATTTCAAGCAGCTTTGCGATAGCTCCCACTATATCTTTATCATCATCTACAACAAGGATTACAGGCTCCTTTATCTCCATATCGGCACGATCCTTTCTTTTACGTTTATTATTATAAGCCACATTCTTTAAAAACAGCTCAACATAATTCTTAATTAAATCTTAATGTACTCTATGATTATATCACATTTTTTCTGACATTACAACAAAAAGACGGGCGAAATAAATTCCGTCCGTCTTTATATGGCAAGTTATATTACTTATTCTTTTCCAAATATGCGTGATACTGCTCGTTGAGAGTTTTAAGTTCTGAATCGACAGTACCCTTATACTGCTCTTTGAGCTGTGTCCATGTATACTGTGAGCCATTCTCGTCTGTCTTCATAACTGAAGTATACAGATAAGGAATAACAGCTTCCTTAGTATCATTTGTTGCAGCGTCATTATCTGACAGAGTTGTGGAGATACCATAACCAGGGTCAAATATCTTAGTGAACTTGTCTGTAACAAGGTCAACGTAAGCTACGTTATACATATCTTCTGTCCAGTTAGGATTGTTTACAAAGAACTTCTCCTTCTCAATATCCTTATATGTATCCTGAGTATAAACTATCTTTGCACACTCGAGCCAGCACTTCATTGCGTCATTCTTTGTCGAACCCTTTACCCACATATACGCATTCATGTCGATAGTTGTATAAAGCGTATCAGAGTTAGGATCCTTTGGCATTGGAACTACGCCCCAATTGTCGCCGTCCTTTGGTGAATGTGTACCGGTAGAAGCCCATGGACCCATTGCATAGAAGAGGATATTCTTCTTGAATGCGTCGCCTGCCTGTCCTACCCAATCAGAATAGTACATACCATTCTTTGCGATATCATAAAGCATATCAGATGCTCTTACAAAGTCAGCGTCGTTAAGATTTGAAACATACTCGTCCTTATCAGCGTCATATGTGATAAGAGTCTTACCTGTTGACTGGAAGATAAATGGTGCGAACCAACCGTTTATGCCGTATCTCTCCTCGTCAGCAGCAGCGCCCTCAACATATTCTGACATCATGTCATACCATGCGTTCCAATCCCACTCGCCGTTCTGATAAAGCTCATATGGATCATCAAGACCGGCAGCGTCGATCATAGACTTATCATATGTGATAACAGAACCTGGCAGGAAGTTGATAGGTGCAACAAAGTGCTTGCCGTTGAGAGTGAACTGCTCTGCAACATTCTTGACATCGCTCCACATAGCACTGTCGAAATCAACGATATCATCAACAGGCTGGAACATTTCCTTGATACAGTTTGCAGGAAATGTCATAGACTGCTCATACCAGAACATATCCGGTGGATCGTTAGACATAAGTCTTGCTGCGAGCTTATCATACTTGTTCATTGATGAAGTCTGAGAATACTTGATCTTACCGCCCTTTTCCTCAAAAAGAGTAAGGTCGGTTCTCTTTTCCGGCTCTTTCTTAGTTGGGTTTATGTCAAAATAAGAAAGCCACTCCAACTCCTTTTCCGAACCATCAGGGATAGTAGCAATATCGTCGGTGCTTGCTACCTTTACCTTATCAACATAAGAGCTGCTTGAATCGCTGCCTGATGAGCTACCGCATGAAGCTACGCTCACTGCTGACAAGAGAGCCATTGCACCGGCAATAACACGCTTGGAATTTTTCATTATATATAACCTCCGTAACGGATCGTTTTCATTAGAAAACGTTTCCTTGATTCTTACATAGCTATTATATCACCGAATGTAATCGTTGTCAACAAAGTTACAATCACTGTTACATTCTTTTAAATACTTTTGGTGATTTCAACAAATAATCATTCATTTTTTTGGTGATTAAGCCTACAGCATAAAAAAAGCGGAAACAACATTCAGCCGTTTCCGCTTCATATAAAATACGATATCTACGCTCTTACCAGCTTATTGATTCGTTTTGCTCTGGAATACTTCGCCACATAACGCCTTGTATCCTTACTGATAACACCGCTGAGAGCAAGCAACGCTATAAGGTTTGGCAGTGCCATAAGTCCATTGAAGATATCAGCGATCGTCCAAACGGCAGAAACCGTCATATATGGTCCGATAAATACAGCGAGGATATAGAGATATCTATAGACCATGACCACCTTCATGTTGCTGTTAAAAAGATATTCCATACACCTTTCACCGTAATAGTTCCAGCCAAGGATAGTTGTGAAAGCAAAGAACACAAGACAGACCATAAGAATAAATGCAGGTATCATTGACGGCAGGAACGAGAAGCCGTTCTGGAAAGCGTGATTTGTGACCTCAACGCCCTCAAAAGGCTTGCCTGTTACTGGGTTGATAGCCTCGTAGCTTCCCATCATTACGATAGCAAGACCTGTCATAGTACATACAATGATAGTGTCGATAAATGTGCCGCACATAGAAACAAGACCTTGTCTTACCGGCTCTTTTGTCTGAGCGGCTGCGGCTGCGATAGGTGCTGAACCAAGACCTGACTCATTTGAGAAAATTCCTCTTGCAACACCCTTTTGTATAGCAATGAATATTGTAGGAAGAGATCCGCCTGCGACAGCCTTGAAGCTGAATGCCTGTTCAAAAATAAGGGCAACAGCGTGAGGGAGCCTCTGAATGTTTATAACAATAAGTGAAAGGCAGGCAACTATATAAACGACCGCCATAAACGGCACAACTACCTGAGAAACACTTGAGATCCTCTTTATGCCTCCGATAATAACAAGTGCGGCAAAAACAGTTATCAAAAGTCCAGAGATTATAACAGCCAATGTATAGTCAGCACCCAAAATATTCACTGTATGTTCCTTTTTAGGATCAAAGAAAGCCTGAACTGCCGATGAGATACCATTCACCTGAGAGAAAGTTCCGATACCAAAAAGGCCAACGCAAGCGCCAAAGAACGCAAATACCTTTGCAAGCCACTTCCACTTCTTACCCATGCCGTATTCTATGTAATAGAACGGTCCGCCGCAAACGTGTCCGTCAGCGTCCATACGTCTGTATTTGATAGCAAGAAAACCCTCGGAATACTTTGTCGCCATACCAAGGAGTGCCGCTATCCACATCCAGAGGAGCGCTCC
>ULKO01014688.1_pt1 | contig 14655 bp, 8 predicted proteins | sample 1951091 | NCBI WGS metagenome assembly ULKO01 (sample SAMEA4835494, study PRJEB28245) | human gut metagenome | biome: gut microbiome; material: fecal sample | place: Denmark | collected 2008 | reverse complement strand
TTTCATTTTATATATGTCTTTATGATTATTGATAAGTAAGTGATCTAAATTATTTATATATATCAGTACTAATATGGTTCATTTTCCGTTTTTATAGAAAAAGTAGATTATGAAACCAATAAAAGTACTTGAATTATCAGAGGTTGATCGCCTCAAATTAGAGAAAGGCTATCATAATGGCCCTACTCATAGTTTTCGTATCAGATGCAAATCCATATTGCTGAAGTCAGAAGGTAAATCAGCTTCCAAAATAGCAGAAATGCTTGAGGTGACTGTAGCTACTGTCTACACATGGATAAAACGTTATGAAGAAAATGGCATCCAGAATGCGACTGGCAAAGAAGCCAGTGACATTACTTTCAAACGTTTTTTAGAAACATTGGTGCAAGATATAAGCGTATAAGAAAACGCCCAAGGGGCTTTACCACAAAAGAGTCCATCAACGCAGACAAGATTGTGGACTATCTTGACAGATTCTCTTTCAATGTCACGAAGAAGACTGTAATTGTCTTGGACAATGCTTCTGTTCATAGAAATCGGAAGGTGAAAGAACTGAGGAAAATTTGGTAGAAAAGAGGATTGTTCCTCTTCTATCTTCCATCTTATTCTCCAGAACTTAATCCTGCCGAGATTCTTTGGCGTATACTTAAGGGCAAATGGATAAGACCGATAGATTACGAGACTACGGACTCGCTTTTCTATTGTACGAACAGGGCCTTGGCATCTGTGGGTACGAACTTATTCGTGAATTATTCATATTTGTAAAATTAATTTTGAACAGTTACTTAGATAATGAGGAAAGAATATATTTTTGTATTAATATTTGCAATACTATGTTTCCTTGGGGGAAATTATTATAGCACCTATAATAGTAGCACCTATAATAGTAAAACTCTATTTGTTAATAAAGGAATAGCAACAGAAAAGGAGACTAAAGATCCTTTTCAAGGTACAAATTTCTACGATTCGACAAACTTTGAAAATACAGGAAACAGGTTTAAAAAGGGTATTATACCCGATGCCGAAACAGCATGTAAAGTAGCCATTCCCATTATTAAAGCAGTGTATGGAGAGCAACAGTTAAACTCTGAATTGCCACTTCAAATAACGCTTATCAATGATAAATACTGGACGATAGAAGGGACATTACATACGGCAAAAGGAGGTGTTGTATTTATGACCATTAATAAGAATAATGGATGTGTATTAAATTTGATGCATGGTGAATAATATCATGTTTTATTATGCAATACTCTGTTAATTCTAACGTAATCGTTTGAAAAGGAGGGAGTTAATTAACGTAATATAACTAATGGAATTTGGTTAAGTGGCCGATTATCAGTAACTTTATAGTATACTAAGCTTAAAGTAACATGACATCAGAACCACTCAACCAATATACGGAAATCTGCAGAGATGCTATCAAAAGTTCATCTGCAAAGGTAAGCAAAACTTTCGAAAACCTTCTCTTGGAAATAAAATGTGCAGAGACTTTAAAGTTATCCAAACGCAATACTTTGGATACTCGAGGAAAAATAACGATTAATTACGATTACAAAATTCCGATAAAGCATTTGTGGATTTATTGGGGACAATTTGATGTATGCATTGGCCTTAATGGACTTCAGTATGAGATCTCGTAACAGTTTGCAAGAAAGCTGAACCAAATTATGAAGAAAGAAGCCAATATAGTCGTATTCGACAGTCTTTGGTTTGAATTTCTTCATAAAAGGAATGGTGAATAAGTAGTTCGATGCAGTACCCAAGACACATAATATTTATAATCTCGTGTTAATGGTGAATCTTACAGCACAAACAGTTGAATGGTATAACCCGCAAAAAAAATAGGTTATGAAGACATTGGTATTTAAAAAGGTTGGTTCAATGATGATAGTTGCATCTTTATTGATGTTGCTGTCATCTTGTCATGGAAATAGTAAACGATCTTGTCATGAAAATAGTAAACGATTGTTTCCTTCTAAGCGAAAGGATTCTTACTTAATAACATACTCAAAAAATGAAATAGTAGTAGAATCAGATAATGGTGCGACTCATTTTATTTATAAAAATGGTGAATACTTTACTTCTTCTTTTGGTTCTGATTCTATCGTATTTTTCTCAACAGTTAAAGATTACAGATTAAAAATAACAAGCGACACCGGACTTCATTACAAGATAATAATAGAGAAAGGAGATAATGGAGTATATAAGACAACAACTTATTTGATAACAGATAAGGGGTGCGATCATCCCACGATTTCGTATAGCTATGATTCTAACTATAAAATTCTTCAAGTAGAAAAACTTAGATACGTGGTGTATAAATAATGGGAGGAGTGTCAAAACTAAAGGTAACTATATACCTTGATATGGCAGATTTTTCCAATACTTTATGTGATATATCTGTGTTTATAGCCATTCAATTGGTGTTTGTTCTTGTAGCATCAATTTGTAGGAATAGAATGATAAAAAACAAGCAAAAACAAAAAGATGTATAATGTGGCGTCTCTTTAGAATCGGTGGCGTCTCTTTAGCATCACCATTCCTACGCCTGCGACCGCACCGACTGTCGCTCCGATTGAGTTGGCTGCGAAGTCGAGCCAGTCGCCGCTGCGGCGTCCGCCCGTGCAGTATTCCTGCAGAATCTCTATGACGCCGCTCATCAGTATGGGCGCAATCCAGGCGAGGCAGAACAGTTTTGTCCAGCTTAGCAGCGGCTTGTCTGCGGGCGATGCTATGCGCATTACGGGCTGAGGCTTCGTGTTGTGAAGGCGCAGATATTCGAGCCATATAGTGGCGCAAGTGCCGCCGTACATGGCTATGTGTACCCATTTGTCTATCAAAGTGACGTTGTCGAGCGGCGTACTCGGTATCGTTGCGAAACACAGAATCCATATCATAAGGATATAGAAGCACGATACCGGGTACGCCTTGAGTAGATGTCTGATGTATGTCATTGTATAAGAAATTCTTTTAATTGTTGTGTAAGAACTTCTTATTAAACGCTATATTCCCGCTTTTATTGTTAAGGCAACGGCTTTAACGCACGAGAATCTTCTTGCCGTTCACGATGTATATGCCTGCAGCGAGTCCGTTCACTGCCTCGGCTGCCGATACGGTGCTCTTGAAGCGGCGCACCGTTCTGCCGTCTGTCGCCACTACGGTTGTGGTGGCTGGGGCGGCGTTGGCTGCGATGTCTATGATGGCGGTGGGCTGGTCGGCTGTAACGTTCTTCAGGAGATAGTGGCCCTCGGCGTCCTTCTGGTTCAGTATCTCGAAGTAGGCGTTCGCCTTAATGCCCGTAACATCGGCGGTCTGCACCGAGCTCGACTTTGCGAACACGAAGTTGACGTAGTCGGTCGGTGTGTTTATCTTGAACTGCTTGCTGTACCATTTCTTGCCGTTCTTCTCCGTCGGTGTCGTCACGTTGTCGCCCGGCCATTTTTTGTTGGCAGGTGCGTGCGTTTCGTCGCCGCCCCACGTCCAGAAGTAGCAGTTGGTCCAGCCCACGTTGTCGGTGTTGACATACACGGCGATGTTGTAAGCCTCGAACTTATGCACGCTGTATGTGCGTGTCACGATAGTGCCCACCTTGCCGTTCACGAGCAGCGCAGCCTTCAGCGTGCACTTGCCGTCGGGCAGCGCAATCTTGGCTCCGTTTGTCACCTTTGCGCTCGACGCCGTAGGAGCTGTGCCGTCAGTTGTGTAGACAATCTGTGCGTCTTTGGCTGTAGAGATAGCGCGCAGCGTGACGGTAGGGTCGTTGTAGTATTCGCCCGACGGCAGCGACGGGAACACCGTCTCGGCAGAAGTAGGCAGGAAGTAGCGCCAGTGGTAGCCCTCGGCAGCCAGCGCCCATCCGTCGTCGGTGGGTGTGTAAGCGTTCGCCGTGGTGCCCACCGCCGCACGCAGCTTCATATTCTTGCCCGTTGTGGTTACGACGTAGCGCTTCGCAGAGTTCTCCGTGCACGACCATCGGCTCTCGTTGTGTATTCCGGCTATGTAGCGCACCAGAATCATGTTCTTGATGTCCTGCTTGCAGTCGGTCCAGTGCTTGTAGAACACGCAGGGCGTGCCCGGCATGGCGAGCATGTAAGCGTTTGCCGCCAGCGTGTCCTTGCGTATCGGGTCCTGGTCAGCGTCGCTGCGCTTCTCGGTGTCGTGGTTCTCGAGGAACGTCACGGCGTAGCGCTTGTACACCACGTCGGTAGCCAGTCCGCCGTTCGCCAGCTTCGACCAGTTGCCGTTGTTAGCCGCGTCACGCATCGAGTAGCGTATGGGGAAGTCGAACGCCGCCGACATTATCTTGTCGTCCACCTTCGTAGCGTTCAGCCAGTTGATTACATTCGTCTTGTTGCCGTCGAAGTATTCGCCGACGGAGTAGGTGGGGTTCGCCGCCTTGTTGTACAAGCCCGTGAACCTTCCGGCGTATCCCTTCGTCATATCGTAGCGCACGCCGGCATATCCTAAGTCGTTGAGCAGCATGTCGAGATACGCCTTCACGCAGTTCTGCACGTTGGCAGAGTTGTGGTCGAGGTCGCGCATACCGTCCCAGTCCTCGCCCGTATCGTAGTTGGCGCTGAGGCTCACGCTCTGCTTCTTCGCCTCCTCCGCAGCCTTGCCTTTGTCGTCGCCGGCGCAAACGTCTGCAGCCGTCATCTTGTACGTCTTGCCCTTGTACGTCTCCTCGGGAAAGTCGAACCAGTTCTTCACGGTTCCGCGGTGGTTTATCACGACGTCGGCGATGGTGCCGATGCCCTTCTTCTTGAACGTGCCGATCATTGAGCGCAGCTCCTGCTCCGTGCCGAACGACGAGTTGTAGTTGGAGAACCAGTAGAGGTCGTTATAGCCCATCGACTTGCCGCCGCAGTAAGCGCTCTGCGGCACCCAGATAAGTTTGAAGTAAGGCGCCATGTCGTCAGCCTCGCTCTCAAGCTTTGTCCACTGCGATGCGTCGAAGCTGTCCCAGTAGAAGCCCTGAAGCATTACGCCCTCGTATTCAGAAGGCCAGCCTTGCGCCGACGCGTTAAGCGGCGAAAGGCACAAGCCGCATGCTATTGCGGCTGCCGATTTCAGTAATCTGTTCATTTTAGGTATCGAATTGATTGTTATTGTTTGAGGTTGTTTGATGTTTGCCGAAACAATATAATTGTGTAGAAGGGCAAACAGTAGGAGAAATATGTGCAAAACCCGATTGAGGCGGGCAGCCCGTCTGGGAGATGCTGGTAGATACTGGTAGATGGCTGGTAGATAAAAACGCTATCTACCAGCCTTCAACTCATTATCCAGCAAGACGTTACAAGCCTGCTGGAAGATATGAGAGATTTTTTTAGTTACATACTAAGTACAAGTACACCTCTCGGCTGCAGCTTCACGTCCTTCGAGAGGTCGATCTTGCGACCGGTAAGGATGTTCGTAGCCTCCGTGTGGTTGCCGATAATCTCGGCGTAGCGTGCTACGGGCATCGTTGCAGCCTTCGATGTGCCGTTGATAACCGTCATCACCGCCTTGTCGCCCAACGTGCGAGCCACTACGTACACGCCCTTCACCGGTATGAACTGCGTCTGCTTGCCCTTAGTGATGACGTCGTTGTTCTGACGCCAGTGGAGCAGACGACTTGTGAAGCTGAACATAGCCTGCTCCTCCTTCGTGCGCTCCGCCTTGTTGAATGCGTTGTGTGAGTCGCCGGCGAAACCGCCAGGGAAGTCGCGGCGCACATGCCCGTCGGTAGAGCTCTTAGTGCCGTTCATCAGTATCTCCGTGCCGTAGTAGAGCTGCGGAATGCGGTTGACGGTGAGCAGCAGAGCCAGCGCCTGCTTCAGTGCTAATGTGTCCTGACCCTCGCCGAGGAAGCGGTCGGTGTCGTGATTCTCGATGAACGCCATCACGTGCGACGGATCGACGTACAGATAATCGTAGCAGAGCGAGTTGTATATGCGGTTGAAGCCCTTCCACCAGTCGTCGGTCTCCTCGTTCTTCGCCTGGTTGATGCGATCGAAGAATGCGAAGTCCATCACCGTCTTCAGGTTCGAGTTTACTTCAGCCAGCGGCGAGTCCTTCTGCCATGCCGCTGTGTATGCCGGCTCCGTCACCCATGTCTCGCCAACCGTGTTGAAGTTGGGATACTCCGTGTTCAGCACCTCCATCCAGTGCGCCATACCCTTGCGGTCGGCGTACGGATAAGTGTCCATGCGTATGCCGTCGATGCCAACGGTCTCTATCCACCATTCCGAGTTCTGTATGAGATAAGTCATCACGTGCTCGTTGCGCTGGTTGAGGTCGGGCATTGAGGGCACGAACCAGCCGTCCACCGTCTCGCGCAGGTCTACCTTCGACGCATACGGGTCGAGCACCGGCGTCAGCTTGTAGCTTGTCTGCAGATACTTGTCGTTAGTCATCTGGTCGCCGTCAACGGTCTTCGTCTTCACAGCCTTCGCCTGGTTCTCCGGCGCAAGCCATTCGGGTGTGTTGAACCAGTCCTTGGTAGGCATGTCCTTCACCCAAGGATGCTCGAAGCCGCAGTGGTTGAAAATCATGTCCATCACCACCTTCAGACCCTTCTTGTGCGCATCAGAAACAAGCTGACGATAGTCATTGTTCGATCCGAAGCGCGGGTCAACACGATAGTAGTCGGTCGTAGCGTATCCGTGATACGTACTGCTCTTGCCGTGGTCGGGCGAGTTGTTCTCAAGCACCGGCGTGAACCACAGCGCCGTGACACCAAGCTCGTTGAAGTAGTCGAGGTGCTGGCGTATGCCTTCGAGGTCGCCGCCGTGACGCAGCGACGGCTCCTTGCGGTTCACGGTGTAAGCGTTCAAACCCTTCACTTTAAGATTCTTTCCGCTCGAAGCAAATCGGTCGGGCATGAGCATGTACAGCACGTCGGCGTTGGTGAAGCCCATGTGGTCTTCGCCCTTCATGTCGCGCGCCTTCAGCTCGTACTTCACGTTTGTCTTGCTCTTGCCCGCACGGAACAGCAGGTTCATTGTGCCCGGCTTAGCATCCTTCACGTTCATGTACACCAGCAGATAGTTGGGCGAGTCGAGACGCACGAGCGAGTCGATGCGCACGCCAGGATAGTCGGTCGACACCTCGGCAGCGCGCACGTCCTTGCCGTAAACCATCAGCTGCACCTGCGGATTCTTCATGCCTACGAACCAGTTTGTAGGTTCGATGCGGTCTATCTTCTGTGCTGCATTCATAGAAAGTGATGTTGAAAGAAAGAGAGCGACGAGCGTCGCGCTCTTCATTCCCTTGTTCAATGACAAGAGTAAATGGTTTTTGAAGTTTATCATTGTTTAAAGTATTAATCGTGAACAATCAATGCCGACTGCGGAGCAACCGTCAGAGTAGAGCCGCTGATGAGTCCGAGACCCTCGGCGTTCACCTTACCGTTAGCCACCACCTTTGTGTAACTGCCCTCAGCAACCTTCACGCTCTGCGGCGTCTTCTGCGAGTTGAGCACCACGTATATGTTCTGCCATGCGTCGCCGCCGGCGTTGTTCTTCAGTCGGAACGCCACCACGCCCTTCGGAGCATCGACGAACTCGAGGTTCTTTCTCACCTCCTCAGCCTTGCCCATGCGGAACGCAGGATGCGCCTTGCGCAGCGCTATGAGACCAGCGTAGTAGTCGAACACCTGCGGATAGCGCTTCAGGTTGTTCCAGTCGAGACGGTTGATAGAGTCGGGCGAGCGGAACGAGTTATGCACGCCCTTCTTGTCGCGCAGCATCTCCTCGCCAGCGAGAATGAACGGCACGCCCTGCGAAGTGAGCACAGCGGTCTGTGCGAGCAGGTCGAGACGTATCAGTTCGTCGTCGGTTATGTACGGCATTGTAGCGCGCAAACGGTCGGTGAGACACATGTCGTCGTGACAGCTCACGTAAGCCACCATCTGCGACGGCTCGTTCGTCCACGCCTCTCGCGAGTAGTTCACCTTCGTCATATCTATCTGCGGATGCGCAATGGCGCCCACGATGCCGAACTTGATGCTTTCCTCTTGATTAGGCTCGCCAATGAGGAAGCCGCCCTTATGGTCGTCGGAGAACGGACCGCGCAGAGCGTCGCGCATTTCGTCGCAGAACGCACCGATGCCGTCGAGCTGCTTGGCATGAGCCTTCATAGCCAGTTTCTCCTGCGGATAGGCGCAAGAACCAGCGCTCCAGCCCTCACCATAAATATATATAGACGGGTCGATCTTGTCTACCATAGCACGTATCTCGTTCATCGTCTCGATGTCGTGAACGCCCATGAGGTCGAAGCGGAAGCCGTCGATGTGATACTCCTTAACCCAATACTCCACGCTCTCCTTCATGAACTCGCGCATGAGCGGCTTCTCGCTTGCTGTCTCGTTGCCGCAGCCCGAACCGTCCGAATACTTGCCCTCCGCAGTCTTGCGGTAGAAGTAGTCGGGGTAGGTCTTCTGAAAGTTGGAGCCGTTGATGTCGAACGTATGATTGTACACCACGTCGAGTATGACGCGAATGCCTGCCTTGTGCAGCGCCTGCACCATCTGCTTGAACTCGCGTATGCGTGTTGTCGGCGTAGCGGCGTCGGTAGAGTAGGAGCCTTCGGGCACGTTATAGTTGAGCGGGTCGTATCCCCAGTTGTACTGCGGCACGTCGGGTCTCGACTCATCCACTGAAGCGTAGTCGAACGACGGCAGAATGTGCACGGCGTTCACGCCGAGACGCTGCAGGTGCTCGATAGCCTTCGGCTCCGTGAGCGCAAGATACTTGCCCTTGTGCTTCAGTCCCGACGAGAGGTCGACGGAGAAGTCGCGGTGGTGCATCTCGTAGATGACGAGGTCGCACGGATTGTTGAGCGTCGGGCGCACATCGTTAGCCCAACCCTCAGGGTCGGTGTCGCGCAGGTCGACGATGGCGCCGCGCTTTCCGTTCACACCCACCGCCTTTGCGAATATGCCGGGTGTGTTGTCGGGCTGCGCATTGTTGTACACGCTGAAGAGATAATACTTGCCTTTCAAGTCGCTCTTCACCGTTAGCTTCCACTTGCCCGCACCCACACGCTTCATCTGCTTAATCATCTGCTCGGCAGGGTTGTCGCTGTCTGTGTCCGACAGCAGCACGTTCACTTTCTTCACGTCGGGCGACGTGGTGAGCTGGAATGTTGTCTCTTTGGGCGAATACTCCACTTCGTTGAACGTCTGTGCGACGGCGCTGTGAGCTGTGCAGGATGTCAAGAAGGAGAGGAGAATGGTCTTTAGGGTCATGATTGTTGTTATTGAACGTTTTTCAGTTGAGAGTTGAAAGTTGAAAGTTGAGAGTTGAGAATTGAGAGTTATGATTAGTTGAGAGTTGCTGAACGTTTTTTAGTTGAGAATTGAGAATTGAGAGTTATGATTACCATTTCTGAAAAGGTTTTCTCCATATTATATATTTTGAAAAATTACGCAATAGTACATGTCATAACTCTCAACTCTAAACTCTCAATTCTAAACTCTCAATTCTAAACTCTCAACTTTCAACTCTCAACTCTTAATTTTGAATTTACTTTCTTCCCGCTTCGTCAATCAGTTCCTTCACCTGCTCGTTAAAGTCGCGGTCGGCGAGGAGCTGTTCGATGTTAATGTGCATGCGATAGCGCCAGTAGTGCTTCGGGATAGACGGAATGTTGATGCGCTCGGCGTCGGCGTTGGCGAGGCGAATACGCTCGTCGATGGCGAACCAGTCCTGCAGCGAGAGGCAGCAGAGCATGGACGGCGAGGTGAGTTGCTGCGAAACGATGTCGCGAGCGAGCCATCCCGGCAGCGGATGCGGTGCAGCGCCGCCGCGGTAGAGCATGGTGTTGTAGAACTCCTGCGTGCGGTCCCAGTCTTCGTCCCACCACTGGCGCAGCGTAGGCATATCGTGAGTAGAGAGAGTGCACACAGAACGGTACGGATTGCGCGAGAGATAGCCGAACTTAACGCTCGGATCCTTCGGCATCGACTGCAGTTCGAGACTCAGAATGCGCAGCTCCTTCATAACCCACTGCACGCAGTCGGGCACCATGCCCAAGTCTTCTGCGCATACCAGCATACGGGTAGCCTGCACCAGAATCGGCAGCTTCTTCATCGCCTCGCCATACCAGAAATTGTTGTTGCGGCGATAATAGTAGTCGTTATAGAGTCGGTTGAACGCAGCCTTGTCGCCGTCCCACAGCGCCTCGTACATGAAGTTGAGCTGCGCCGTGATGCGCGGGTGGAAGAGGTTGGGGTTCTTGCGGTCGCGCACGAAGAGCACGTCGTCAACCAGCGCGTAGAGTCCGTCGCGCAGCCACACGTCCTTCTCCGTCGTCTTGCCCTCGAACGCAGCCTCAATCTTGCGCTCCGTGTCGTATTCGGGCTTGAGCGAGTAGATGTCGTCGTGCTCGTGGTTGAGATAAGTCTTGATAACCTCCTCGGTATGTTCGCGGAACACGCGCTCCACTACCCAGTGGGCAATGAACGGCGTTGTGAAGAGATGCTCCTGGAAGTTGAGACCATAGCTCTGTATCTCGTCGCGCGACATGGCGAGTGCCGGCTGGAACTGTCCGAGCAGTCCACCTACGCAGTCGGTAGGTATAGCCCATATACGGAAGAATCCGAGCACATGGTCGATGCGGTAAGCGTCGAAATACTTAGCCATGTTCTGGAAGCGGCGCACCCACCACTCGCATCCGTCTGCAATCATGCGGTCCCAGTTGTATGTCGGTAAGCCCCAGTTCTGTCCGTTCACCGAGAAAGCGTCTGGCGGAGCGCCCGCCTGCGAGTCGAGGTGGAAGTATTCGGGCTCGTGCCATACGTCGCAGCCGTTGCGGTTCACGCCGATAGGAATGTCGCCCTTGAGGATGACGCCGCGAGCGCGGGCATACTCGTGAGCTGAGCGCATCTGCTGGTCGAGCACGAACTGCATGTAGTAGTAGAATGCCACCTTATTATATAGTTCGCTCTTCGGGTTGCAGAGCGCCTTGCGGTCAGCCTCGTTCCACTGCTTGTGGTCGGGCCACTCAGAGAATACGCATGTGCCGTAGAAGTCGCGCAGATAGCAGTAGTGGGCGTACGGCGCGAGCCAGCGCTCACAGTCGGCGAAGAACGTCTTGAACTCCTTCGACGCCAGCACCTTCTTGCCCTCCTGCTCAAACAGCAGACGGAGATACTTCAGCTTGGCGTTGTTCACGCGCTCGTAGTCGATCTGCGGCAGAGCGTTCAGCTCCTCGCGCAGCACCTCGAAGCGGTCTGCCTCCAGCTTGTCTTTCAAAGCGGGCAACTGGCGCAGGTCGGCATACTGCGGATGCAGGGCGAAAATAGATATACATGAATATGGATATGAATCGGTCCACGTGTGTGTGGATGTAGAGTCGTTGATAGGCAGCACCTGCAGGAGGCGCTGGTGGGTCTTTGCCATCCAGTCGACCATCAGTTTAAGGTCGCCGAAGTCGCCCACGCCGAAGCTGCCTTCAGAGCGGAGCGAGAAGACGGGAATGAGTGTGCCCGCCACCTTCTCGTCGCAGAGCGCGTAGAACGACTGGTCGAGTGCCACCACGCGCACTTCGTTCTGCTCCAAAGGCTCGAGAGTGAGCTTGCGGTTGTCGCATGTCTCCCACATCTCATCGCCTTTGTCGCTGAACGCCACGAACTTAAATTCCAGTTCGTGTACTAACTTACTACAAATCTTATTATTGTTACCTAAACCTACTTCTTTTTCGTTTGCATTGAGCGCGTCGCCGTCGATGTCTACAATCCATTCGTTGTAGTTGTGCTCGGTCATTGGCAGCGCCTTCTTCAAGTCCCAGTTGCCCAGCGCTGAGCCTTTGCCCGTGAGAGCGAGGCGTGAGCCCGAGTGCAACTGCGGAGCGCGCACCACGAGTCGCAGCGCCTTCTTGTAAGCCAGCGGCTCCACCTTGCCCTTTGCGCGTCGGTTGACGCAGTCGGTGAAAGCCGAACTATATAAATATGTGTCGCCTGGTATCTCGTGCCAGCGGTCTTCTACGGTGAAGCGGTGCGACGGCTTCGCGTTGAGGTCGAGTCGGTGCATTATGGTCTTCCACTCGCTGCATTTTATTCCGCAGTTGTTGCGCACGCTGTAGTAGTAGTCTAAGCGCTGTTCGCCCATACCTGCCTCTACCTCGCATGTCCATGTCAAACCGTCGGTTGTAGACATAGCCACTGTGCGGTTGCCTTGCTGTCCGCCTACGATGTTCAGCAGCAGCTCTTCGCCGAATACTGTCTTGTATTGGATGTTAAAAGTAATTTGCATAGTATTGTTTAGTCGTTATTAGATTCTAATTGTATTTTGCTGCAAAATTAAACAATTACGCAATTTTTTGCAAAGTTATGAACGCATTTCTTCCAAACTGCAAGGTAAACGTTTGCGCAATGGTTAACGATTACTAACAAGTATATGTTATTTATCACAAATTTCTTACTTTTGCAATCATTAGGGGGCTTTGTAGGGGGTGCACTTGTCTCCGCTCGGCTTTGCCGCTTGCCAGAGCAAGAAGTGCACCAATAGATGAAACCTTCAGGGGGTGCACCCCATAACATGCTTATTACTAAACTTAATTATATATGAAAGTAAAATCAATCATCCTCGCTTGCTCGTTGCTGGCTACAATGTCGGCAAGCGCGCAGACCTCAAAGGGCATCGACCTCGCCAACATGAACACGGCAGTGAAGCCCGGACAAGACTTCTATGAATATGCTATTGGTGGCTGGCGCAAGGCCCACCCACTTGATGCAGAACACGCTCGCAACGGCTCGTTCACCGACCTCGACGAGATGAACCAGAAGCGCATCCTTGCTCTCATCGAGGAGTACTCTTCTAAGCCGCAGCCCAAGGGCACACTCGGACAGAAGATAGGTTCGCTCTACAACCTCGCTATGGACAGCGTGCGCCGCAACCGCGAGGGTGCAGAACCGCTGAAGCCGATTCTGAAGAAGATTAACGACGTGAACGACCGCCGCGAGTATCAGCTCGTCACAGCACAGCTCGACGCACGCGGTCTCGACTGCCTCATGTTCGGAGCCGGCGTAGGTGCCGACATGAAGGACGCTGCCAACAACCTCGTGGGTCTTGGTCAGGGCGGACTCGGACTCGGCGAGCGCGACTACTACCTCTCTGGCGACGCTCAGGTGGTTGCTGTGCGCAAGGCTTACGCCGAATACCTCAAGAAGATGCTCGTTCTCGCCGGCAACGACGAGGCTACTGCTCAGCGCAAGGCCGACGCCACAATGCGCATCGAGACACGCATCGCCAAGGCAAGCAAGAGCCAGGTAGAGCTGCGCGACGTGCAGGCCAACTACCACAAGATGACATACAACGCTCTCGTGAAGGACTTCCCGGGCATCGACTGGGGCAACTTCTTCCTGGCTGAGGGCTTCCCCGCATTCTCGCACATCGACGTAGGCCAGCTTGAGCCTATCCACGAGGTGGAGAAGATATTGGCTGACGAGCCACTCGACGACCTCAAGGCTTACGCTGAGGCTCACGCCATCAGCTCTGCAGCCGGCTACCTCGACGACAACTTCCGCGCAGCCGAGTTCGAGCTGAGCAAGGTGATGTCGGGCGTACAGCAGGACCGTCCGCGCTGGAAGCGTGCCACAGCTCTCGTGAGCGGCGTGCTCGGTGAGGCTATCGGCAAGCTCTACGTAGAGAAGTACTTCCCCGAGTCGTCTAAGCAGCAGATGATTCAGCTCGTGCGCAACCTGCAGAAGGCTCTCTCGCAGCGCATCGACGAGGCTACATGGATGTCGCCCGCTACAAAGGCGCAGGCTCAGGACAAGCTCGCCAACTTCATCGTGAAGGTGGGCTACCCCGACACATGGAAGGACTACACCAACCTCCACGTAGACGAGCAGCTCTCGCTCTTCGAGAACATGCAGAACATCCGCGCATTCCTCTCGCAGGACTATATCTCGCGCAAGGTGAACAAGCCGGTTGACAAGACCGAGTGGCAAATGACTCCGCAGACCGTGAACGCTTACTATAACCCGACCACCAACGAGATCTGCTTCCCGGCAGCCATCCTCCAGCCGCCGTTCTTCGACCCGAACGTAGACGAGGCTGTTAACTACGGCGGTATCGGCGGCGTAATCGGCCACGAGATGTCGCACGGATTCGACGATCAGGGCTCACAGTTCGACAAGTACGGCAACCAGAATGACTGGTGGACACCAGCCGACAAGAAGAACTTCGAGGCTCGCACAAAGGTGCTCGTCGACTACTTCAGCGCTTACGAGGCTCTGCCCGGCAAGAAGATCAACGGCAAGCTCACTCTCGGCGAGAACATCGGCGACAACGGCGGTCTGAACATCTCGTTCCGCGCCCTGCAGAACGTGCTCAAGGAGAACCCAACTCTCAACAAGTCTATCGACGGCTTCACACCCGAGCAGCGCTTCTTCCTCTCATGGGCTACAGTATGGGCTGGCAACGCTCGTCCTGAGTTTGTAGACCGTCAGATAAAGACCGACCCGCACTCACCGGCTGAGGCTCGCGTCAACGGCGCCCTCCCGCAGATCGACGCTTGGTACAAGGCTTTCAACATCAAGAAGTCTGACAAGCTCTTCGTGCCGCAGAAGAAGCGCGCACAGATCTGGTAATAGCTTTTCTGCGCAGCTCTTAAGCACTCTTATATATAATATAATTACTCAAGTTTCGGAAGTAAAATAGAATG
>ULKO01007234.1_pt1 | contig 15173 bp, 10 predicted proteins | sample 1951091 | NCBI WGS metagenome assembly ULKO01 (sample SAMEA4835494, study PRJEB28245) | human gut metagenome | biome: gut microbiome; material: fecal sample | place: Denmark | collected 2008 | reverse complement strand
TTTTACTTTTTTACTTTTTTACTTTTAAAAGCCCCTTTTTACAAATAAAAAGAGAGTGTATTCCATACGCATATGCAACTACGAATGGAACACACCCTCAATATTCATATTCAAAAATAGAGCGTGTCTATCTGAAGTATATATCTCGTTCTTTTCCTTACTTGCGAACCTTTGCGTAGCGGTTCATGAACTTATCTACGCGACCTGCAGTATCGACAAGCTTGCTCTTACCTGTATAGAACGGGTGAGATGTGCTTGAGATTTCGACTTTTACTACTGGGTAAGTTTCGCCTTCAAACTCTACTGTCTCTGTAGCCTTGCATGTAGACTTTGTAAGGAACATATCGCCGTTGGACATATCCTTGAATACGACGGGGCGATAGTTTTCTGGATGAATTCCCTTCTTCATTTTTGTTTAAATTGTTATAGTGTTAAATAAATAATTCGCTTTCAAACGCTTAGCGGATGCAAAGTTACGATTTTTTTATGAGACCCACAAATTTTTGAAAACAAAAATTCCAAGCCGCTTCAATGTTTGAAACGGCTTGGAATATTAAAGAATCGTATTACTTACGATAGTAAATAAGCCTATTACTTAGCGTATGTGATTACAATCTTGTTTATACGCAACTGGACGCCACCGCCAGAAGCCTCTTTGAAGACGTTTGTATAAGTCATTGTCTTGCCGTCGATAACAACAGTAGCAGTCTCGTTGCCGACGCAATTGACATTCTTATTCTTGTCTACATCGCAGCTGAACTCTATCTTAGCGATTGCCTTGTGACCCTCAAATGTAATCATGTTGTTCTTGTAAACACGGATGTTAGAGTAGCCGTTACCAGTGTAATACTTCGGACCATTCTTCTCGCCGTTTGCGTCGAAGACGATCTTTGTGCCGTCCTTAAGAGTGATGGTTGTAACCTCAGCACCATTCTCTGTATAGAAGTCGCCAGGAACCACCTCTACTGTTGTTGCACCAGCCTGAACGCTCGGGTTAGAGAGTGTGAGTGTTGTGCCGTTGATAGCGATATTGCCATTGCCTGCAGGCTTGTCCTCGCCCGGCTTGTCCTCGCCACCAGTAGAACCGCCCTCTGTCTTGCCGTTTACAGACACAAGGTATGTAGTGCCTTGAGCAGTCTCAGGAGTATTGCCGTAGTAGTTGGTGAGCTTGCCGTAAACCACAACCTCGTCGCCTTCAGCGATGTTAGGCTGACCCTCTGTCCACTTCTGGTTGCCGAGATAGAGCGAACGGAACACGAGGAACTGTCCGTCTGCCTTGCCGTCGTCAGAGATGTAGAAAGAAGCGTTGCCGAACTGTGCAGAGAAAGCCTCCTTCACAGATACTACCTTACCCTTGATGTAGTAGCCCTGCTCAGACACAGCGTTTGCAGCCAGCTTGCTTGCCTCAGCATTCGCAGCTACGCTGTTGAACGGATCGTCCTTTGTACCAGTGCCCTTCGGTGTACCAGCAGCTCCTGTGTCGCCGCCAGGCTCTGTACCAGGCTTTGCACCGAACTCCTTGTCGCCGAGCTTAGCCCAAACTACCGACTTCAGACCAGTCTTGCCGAAGTAAGCCTCAATGTTACCACAGAGAACCACCTCCTGCTTGTAGTTTGCAGGATTGTCCTTGAGGTTGATTGCGTTGCGAACATCACCTACAGGAAGCTGTACCGGCATTACGTTGTCAACAGAAGTCTCGTCAGCAGAAGCTGCGATGAGAACGTTGCTTGCTACCTCACAACCCTCGGCTGTGAACTTAGCCTCGTCGATAGACTTGTCGGGAACGAAGCCTACGATGTAAGCCTTAACGAAGACATTGCTGCCAGTGGCGCCATGCTTCTTGATGTCCTCTACAGTGTAAGGACTTTCTGCGGTACCATTGCCTGTCATTTCGGTTGAACCGCCGCCGTTGCCGCCGCCAGGAATTTCATAAGCCTCGGGAACGTCCTCACAGCTTGTGAATGTGAATGCCGCCATCGCTGCGACGAGCATTGAGAAAAATATCTTTTTCATATTCTTTTGTTTGTTTGCTTGTTGTATATTAATAATAATGTGGATAGCCTTGCTGCCGATAATGCTATATCACTAAGGCTTTATTTGTTCTTCTCCGGCTCGAGCACCTCGATATCAGACTGCGAGCGCAGAACGAGCTGCACGGTTGTGCCGTAAGACGACGTTGCGCTGGTCTTGTAGACGGTGAGAATACCGGTTACGTTGAGCTTACCCTTCGGCAGTGTCTCTGCAGCGAACTTAGCGTAGCAGCTTGTGCGGATGCCTATCTGCTTCTTCTGAGCGGTGTAGCCCTTGAAGTAGCGTGTAACGCCATAGCCTGTTGCAGCACCTTCTGCCTCGGGAGCGAATGTAACCGTGCCGTCTGCGGTGTCGAACTCAACACCCTTCAGCGTTACGATTTGTCCTGAATACTTCATTGACACAGTCTCATTGTTTAGAGTGCTGATTTCTGAAGTCTCGAACACATGAGGCACGACGAGCGAAGCGTCTGCCTTGCCGAGAATCTTGAAGCGAGTCTGCCATTCGGTGCGGCTGATGCGGCTCGGGTAAGTCTGGTTCTTCTTGAAATCGGTGTACGGAACGCCAATCTGCGGCTGTGTACGGTAAGCACCATAGTAGAGTCCGCCGAGGTCGATGAGCACTTCCTGACCGATAGGCAGCTGACCGCACATACCGCCTTGAGCAACGCTGATGACGATGCCGCCGGTAGCGTCCTCGAGCATAATCTGGTTGTAGATATTGCCAGAGATATCGTTGCCCGTTACGCGAGCCTTAATCTGCACACCATCAGCGATGCGTACGGTGTCGTTCACCTTGTCCTTCAGCAGCGCGCTGTACTTCGACTTCAAGTCGGCGATATTAACGACGTTGGTCTCCTGAAGCTGGTTGTTGCCGAACGGTGCCACCTCGCCAGTAGGGTCTGTCCAGTCGTCATCCATACAAGATGTAGCCGAAAGACCTATAACAAGCGCGAAGAGCGCGAGTTTCAGATATTTTAAACTTTTCATCTTCTTTCTGTGATTTAGAATTTATAAGTAATGTTCAGCATACCGTTTGTACCGAAAGCGTAGAACTTGAACGGGTTCTTCTCGAACGAATATCCGCGCAGGTTAGCGCTTTGTGTGTATCCGCTTCGGCTCTGCTCGTAACCGCCAGTAACGATGTTGCGGTTGTTGAGGATGTTCTGCACCATGAGATTGATTGACAACGAGCCGTGCTTGAGATATATGCTGCGACCGATTGAGCCGTCGAGCATGAATCCGCCGTGTCCCTTAGCCTGGTCGAGTGCGCCGGGGATGATTTCGCCGGTCACGTCGTTGATGATAGGACGGTCGAGCGCCTTCATAACGTCGTTACGACGCTTGATGTTCTCGTCGAAACGGTAGTTGGGCGAGTATGACAGATAGATGCGGTCGTAGTAGTTGCAGTTGAGGTCGATGAACCAACCCTTCTGGTGGTAGCTTACGCCGAGGCTGAGCGCTGTGAGCGGTGTGCCGCTGTCGCGCATGCCCTTGTTGTGTATGTAGTCGTAGTTCTCGCCTTCCTGACCTGTGCCGTGCAGCGTAGCGCTTGTCGACTCCATGTAGCAGAGCTTAGAGTTGTTCGTAATCTTCGCCTCGCTGATTGTACCGATGAGCTTCACGTCGAGGAAGCTGGTGAGCGTAAACTTGGCGCCGAGCTCCGCACCGTAGTACGACTTGTTCATATCGGTCATCGACACGTAGATGAACGAGTTGGTGTCGTCGTTGTAGAAGTTCTGCCAGTCGGAAACGTTGGTCATGCGGCTGTAGTAGCCCTTGAGGTTGAGGTGGAGCCAAGAGTTCTCGTACATATAGCCGAGCTCTGTGCTGAAGATGCGTTCGTTCTTGAGACCCTGAACGAAGTCGTTGTTCACCTCCGGCGACATGAATGCCGCACGTGCTTCAGGAGCGCGGTGCTCGTAGCCTACACCGAGTGTGAGCACGTTGCCGCGTCCGAGCGTGAGGTTAGAGCCGAACTTGAATCCGCCGTCAACGAACTCCGCTGTCTTGCTCTTGCCGAACGAGTTGTTAGCAGCCAGACCATTGCGCATCTTGCCTTCGCGCTGCATAGATGTGTAGCCGAGTCGGGCAGCCACGGTATAGTTGAGCGGTCCGAAGTTCTCGGTGTACGATGTCCAGAGCTTTCCCTTGTTGATGAAGAGGTTGTAGTCGTAGCCGAAACGGTCGCCTTCCTTCACTACAGCGTTAGGATGGTTGAGGTCGTACTGTGCTTCGGGCGAAGCTGCGGTGTACTTGTCAGAGATAATATAAGTGTTGATATTATGGAACTGAGAAGCGCCGAGCAGGTCCTCCATAGTCTGGTAGTGCATAACCTTGTTTGTGGCAGCTATCACGCCTACGTTGAACTTCTTGTCCTTGTCAATCTGGTGGTTGAAGGTAGAAGCGAGCGAGAACATGAGGTTGTCGTTGTGCTTAGCCTGGATATAGTACATAGCGTCGCCGCCCTGAGCTGCCGTGTTCTTGTTAGCATAGTAGAGGCGGTCCCAGTTGATCTGTCGGTTAGCCTTCGATGCGCGCCAGTAGTCGTACGATGTCTTCCAGTCTTCGTAAGCCTGCTCTGTGCGATACGAGTCGTTGTTGCCGTACCATACATCGTAGTAGCTCGACGGCAGGTTCTTCCAGTAGTTAGGATGCGGGTTGTCGGCATTGTTGTAGTTGAGCTTTGTGCTCTTGTACATAGAGTATTTGCCGAAGAACGACGTAGTGAGTTTCGAGTTCTCGTTGAAGTTCCAGTCCCATGTGAGGATGGCGCTCGGAGCGAAGTCGTTCACGACGCGCGAGTTGCGCTTCTTGCCGTTCTGGTAGCCCCAGTAGGGGTTGTAGTAGCGGTTGTTGGCGAGCCAGTAGACCTCGTCCGTTGCAGCACCCTGTGTAGAGCGCTCCGTCGGGTTGCCCCATGTAGAGAGCGAGAGGCTGTGGTTGCCCATCACCTTCTGCACGGCGAGGAAGTAAGAGAGCGAGTTGTAGAATGTGCCCTCTACGTATCCGTTGCGTGCCCAGCGGTAGCTCACGTTGCCTGTGAACGCCCATCCCTTCTCAGAGAGTCCGCTGCTGTACGAGTACATGCCGCGCAGGGTGTAGTTGCGGTTGGCGCCGCTTACTGTCAAGCGGTGGCCTACGGGCATTGCCGACGGACGGAAGTTGTAGTTGTTCGATCCGCCCATGCCTGACATTGCGAAGTTGTTGCTTTCGAACGGAAGGGCGAACTCCTGGTTGCGTGTCATGTTGTTCAGACCGCCCACCTGAGAGTAACGGAACTGTCCGCTCTCCATATCGTTCAGCAGCAATCCGTTGAGATAAACTTCGTTGTACTTCTGATCGAATGCACGATAGCGGAAACGTGCCGGTGAGAACAGATAGCCCACCTGGCTGGCATAGATGTCGGTGTTAGAGTTGACGATGGTCACGTTCTGTGTCATGTCGTCGTCCTCACCGAGCTGTGCCTCTGTGAAAGTGAAGGCAGCCTCGCTCGCCGCTTCGCTGTGGAAGCCGATCGAGTCGGCTGCTGTCTGTGCGAATGCAGACGGAGCGCAGCACATTGCCAGCACTGCTAATTTAAGCTTCTTTTGCATGTAAGTGTTTATAATTATTTAATGAAATTTCGTTTATATCGCCGCTGCTACATTTCCCTACTTCAGCCAGCCGTGCAAAGGTCTCATCCTAACCACGGAAAGCTCGCAAGCATGCAGCAAATGAAATAGATTGCAAAGTAACACATTTTTATTCAATTAAAGAAATGTTTCCCAACTTTATTTATATTAATATAGTGTTTCAATGCTGCAACACACAAAAAGGGCGTAACGTTTTGTATTTTAATGCAAAAAAAGCATGAAACAGGGTGCAATAATAAGGATTTACTGTAACTTTGCACTATATACTCATGTATTAAACGAAACAAGAATAAAAAAGCAAATAACTAAAATGAAAAAGAATCTTTTTATCCTCGCCTTGCTCCTCTGCATCACTCTCGGAGCATCGGCTCAGAAAAAGTTTAATCTCTACGCTGTAGGTTTCTACAACCAGGAGAATCTCTTCGACACTTGCCACGACGAGGGCAAGCGCGACTACGACTTCCTGCCCAACGGCTCGTACAAGTGGAACGGACTGAAGTACACCCACAAGTTGCGCAACATGGCGCAGGCTATCGCCGACCTTGGCACCGACAAGCTGCCGGGCATCGGCTGCGCCATAGTAGGCATGTCGGAGGTGGAGAACTCGAAGGTACTCGACGACCTCACAGCGCAGGCTCCGCTGAAGCAGCGCGGATATAAATATGTACACGTAGAGGGACCCGACCGCCGCGGCATCGACTGCGCCATGCTCTACAACCCACGCTTCTTCACCGTGAAGGACGTGCGCCTCGTGCCATACGTGCCCGAAGAGCCTAAGGACTCCAACTTCATCACACGCGGATTCCTCACCGTGAGCGGCACTCTCGCCGGCGAGCCGGTAGCCGTAATCGTGTGCCACTGGCCCAGCCGCTTCACCACGTCCTACTATCGCGAGGTGGCAGGCAGACAGGTGCGCGCCGTGAAGGACTCGCTGCTGCGTGCCAACAAGAAGTGCAAGGTGTTCGTGATGGGCGACATGAACGACGACCCTACCAACAAGTCGATGACCGAGGCGCTCTCTTGCAAGCCTACCATCGAGAAGACGGGCAAGGACGACATGTACAACCCGTGGTACAACCTGCTCACAAAGCAGGGCAAGGGCACGCTCTTCTACAACGGCACATGGAACCTCTTCGACCAGATAGTGATGACGCCGAATCTGCTCAACGCCAACGGCTCTAAAGACTTCTCTACGCTGAAGTACTTCCAGCACCAGATTCACATTCGCCCGTATCTCATACAGAGCGAGGGCAGATACAAGGGCGCGCCGAAGCGTACTACAGCAGGCGGCGTATGGCTCGACGGCTACTCAGACCACTTGCCGGTAGTAGTGTACCTGGTGAAGGAGCAGAAATAATGTTGAATTTTGAGTTTTGAATTTTGAATTATGCGCGTTGCGCATTTTGATTTAAAGAGTTTTGAATTTTGAATTAAAAGCTAACAATTCAAAAATAAACAACTCAAAATCGGCACAGCCGAAAATTCAAAACTCAAAACTCAAAACTCAAAATTGCCTCTGGCAACAATTCAAAACTCAAAATTCAAAATTCAAAATTCAAAACTCATGAATACCGAGCGCCATCCGTTCACCCCATTCCTCCCCGACGGCTGCCGACTGCTCATGCTGGGCAGCTTTCCGCCGGGCGAGCAGCGCTGGTCGATGCGCTTCTACTACCCCAACTTCACCAACGACATGTGGCGCATCTTCGGACTGTGCTTCTACAGCGACAAGCTCCACTTCGTCGACACCGAGCACAAGACGTTCCGACTCGACCTCATCGTCCCGTTCCTCAACGAGCATCGCATAGGCATGTACGACACGGCGACGGAGGTGCGCCGTCTGAAGAACACGGCGTCTGACAAAGACCTGGAGGTAGTGGAACCGACAGACCTGAAGGCGATGGTCGACTCGCTGCCCGAGCTCACCGATATCGTCACCACGGGGCAGAAAGCCACCGACGTGCTCTGCTCCTGCTTCGACATAAAGACGCAGCCGAAGGTGGGCGAGAACGTGCAGTTCGCCTTCGCCGACCGCACGCTACGCCTCTGGCGCATGCCCAGCAGCTCGCGCGCCTACCCCATGAAACCCGAGCGCAAAGCCGAGTTCTACAGCAGAATGTTCAGCGCAATATATCAATAAGCATAAGATTATGACAAACGACAAGATTACGATAATCGGTATTGCCGGCGGCACTGGTTCCGGCAAGACAACGGTAGTGAAAAAGATTGTTGAGACATTGCCGCCGCACCACGTGGCTGTAGTGCCGCTCGACTCGTACTATAACGACACGTCGCACATGACCGAAGAGGAGCGCCGTGCCATCAACTTCGACCATCCCGACGCCTTCGACTGGAAACTGCTCATAAAGCAGATTAACGAGCTGCGCGAGGGCCGCGCCATCGAGCAGCCTACGTACTCGTACCTGAAGTGCAACCGCGAGAAGGAGACCATACACGTAGAGCCGAAGCCGGTGATAATAGTGGAGGGCATCATGACGCTGCTCAACAAGCGCCTGCGCGACATGATGGACCTGCGCATCTTCGTCGACTGCGACCCCGACGAGCGCCTCATACGCAACATTCAGCGCGACACCATCGACCGCGGACGCACCGTCTCCATGGTTGTCGACCGCTATCTGAAGGTGCTCAAGCCGATGCACGAGCAGTTCATCGAGCCGACAAAGCGCTTCGCTCATATTATCATACCCGAGGGTGGCGACAATCTGAAAGGCATCAACATGGTGTGCAAGTACATCGAAAGCATTGTGGAAAAGTAAAAAGATAGGAGGTATGGGCAAGATGCCCATACCTCCTATCTTTTTACTCTTTACTCTTTTACTTTTACTTTTTTACTTTTAAACAAGTTCCAGCCCTAATGACTCTACGAACGCCTTCACCTCCTTCTGCTGCATCAGTTCGTCGTACACCTCCTTCTTTGTCTTTCGGCGACTTATCTCCTCAGCCTCGGCGAGGCGTAACGAGAGAGTGATGCCGCCGTTGTGCAGAGCCTTGGCGAGCGTAACGCGGATGCGACCCTTTATCTCGTTCACCTGGTCGAGCAGCATCTGGTTGTCCACCAGCACTTCGATGTCGGGGAAGTTGGCTATACGCGGCTGCATGTTCTTCATTCTGGAGGCGAGGCCCACCATCTTCTGCGGCATGCGGTTGCACATCGAGAGCCATTGCAGCTCGAGGAGTTCCTGCGTGAACTGCTCGTTCTCGTCCTTGTTCGTCACCTCAGCCTCCTTCTTCGCAGCCACAGCCTCCTTGCGCTGTAGGCTTTGAAAGGTCATGCCGAGCGACGACAGCTTAAGGCGCGGACCGCCCGCTGCGGGTTTCGCCGCAGAAGAAGCCATAGACACCGCAGAAGAAGTTGCAGAAGGCGCAGCTGCATTGGTTGATCCACCTGCCGCAGATGCTGCCGGAGCCTGCTGCTGGGCAGCAACGGTTTGGGCGGCATCCGACTGAGCCGAAGCCGCAGATGCCGCATTGCCCGGAGCAGCCACCTGCTGAGCCGCTTTCGTCCGGGTGAAATCAAGAAGTTTGAACAGGGTTTTCAGCTGTTTGGGGCTACGCCCCGCGCTGTCGGCATCCTCCGGCTGCGTGATCTGCGCCACCTGGATAAGCGTCAGCTCCACGAGCAGGCGCTTGTTGCTGCTCTGTCGGTAGCTCAGGTCGCACTGGTTCATCAGTTTCAGAGCCTTGTAGAGGAACTGTGTCGGGCACGCCTTTGCCTGTGCGCTGTACTTCTCACGCTGTTTCTCGCTCACCTCAAGGAGCTTCAGCGTCTGCGCATCCTTAGCCATGAGCACGTTGCGCACGTGCGAGGCGAGTCCGTTGATGAGGTTGCCGCCGTCGAAGCCCTTTTCTATAATCGAGTTCAGGAGCACCATGCACTCGCTCACCTTGTTCGCCAGCGCATAGTCGACGAACTTGAAGTAGTTGTCGGCGTCCAGCTCGTTGAGGTCTTCTATCACCTTTTCGTACGTGATGTTGCCCTGGCAGAAGCTCGCCGTCTGGTCGAAGATGGAGAGCGCGTCGCGCATTCCGCCGTCGGCTTTCTCGGCTATGAGCGCCAGAGCCTCCTCCTCGTACGTGATGCCTTCCTTCTCAGCCACATGCTTCAGGTGGTTGATGGTGTTCTCTACGGTCATTCGCTCGAAGTCGTATATCTGACAACGCGAGAGAATGGTAGGCAGAATCTTGTGTTTCTCTGTGGTGGCGAGTATGAACACCACGTGAGCCGGCGGCTCCTCGAGCGTCTTCAGAAAGGCGTTGAAGGCAGCCTGCGAGAGCATGTGCACCTCGTCGATAATGAACACCTTGTACTTGCCCACCTGCGGCGGTATGCGTGTCTGCTCCATGAGCGACTTGATGTGCTCTACGGAGTTGTTGCTGGCTGCGTCGAGCTCGAAGATGTTGTACGAGCGGCCCTCCGCAAACGCCTTGCAGCTCTCGCACTCGCCGCATGCCTCGCCGTCGGCTGTGGGGTTCATGCAGTTGATTGCCTTGGCGAAGATGCGCGCACACGTCGTCTTGCCCACTCCGCGCGGACCGCAGAACAGGTAGGCGTGCGCCAGCTTGCCACTCTTCACGGCGTTCTTCAGCGTAGCGGTGAGAGCAGCCTGCCCCACCACCGAGTCGAACGTCATCGGGCGGTATTTACGCGCCGATACTATATATTCTCCCATTTGAATGTTTATGTTTAATGCTACTTTACAAAGTTACAACTATTATTCTGAATAACACGGCTTGATTTTAGAAAAAATTTTGTACTTTTGCCTGTAAGCATTAAAATACACATTAATTATATATACCCACATCATATATGGACGACGAGATAAAAGACACGATGCCGAGCGAACACACCGACTACAAGCCTGTTAACCGCTTCGACGCATCTGCCGTACACCACCTTAGCGGAATGTATCAGAACTGGTTCCTCGACTACGCATCCTACGTAATCCTGGAACGCGCTGTACCTCATATCGAGGACGGCTTGAAGCCTGTGCAGCGACGCATACTCCACTCGATGAAGCGCATGGACGACGGACGCTTCAACAAGGTGGCGAACATCGTCGGACACACCATGCAGTTCCACCCGCACGGCGACGCTTCCATCGGCGACGCTCTCGTGCAGATGGGACAGAAAGACTTGCTCGTCGACTGCCAGGGCAACTGGGGTAACATCCTCACGGGCGACCGTGCTGCGGCGCCGCGTTACATCGAGGCGCGACTCTCCAAGTTCGCGCTTGACGTGGTGTTCAACCCTAAGACTACCGACTGGCAACTCTCTTACGACGGACGCAACAAGGAGCCTATCACGCTGCCGGCGAAGTTCCCGTTGCTGCTGGCGCAGGGCGCTGAGGGCATCGCCGTGGGTCTCAGCTCGAAGATTCTGCCACACAACCTCGTGGAGATCTGCGACGCTGCCATCGCATATCTGCGCGGCGAGGAGTTCCACCTCTACCCCGACTTCCCTACGGGCGGTTCGATAGACGTTGCGAAGTACAACGACGGACAGCGCGGAGGCACCGTGAAGGTGCGCGCAAAGATAGAGAAGCTCGACCCGAAGACTATCGTCATTCGCGAGATTCCGTTCTCGAAGACTACGTCTACGCTCATCGACTCCATTCTGCGTGCTATCGAGAAAGGCAAGATAAAGGCTAAGAAGGTGGATGACAACACGGCTGCCGAGGTGGAGATTCAGGTTCACTTGGCGCCGGGCGTGTCGTCCGACAAGACTATCGACGCGCTCTACGCCTTCTCCGACTGCGAGATAAACATCTCGCCCAACTGCTGTGTCATCGAAAACAACAAGCCGTGCTTCCTCACCGTGAGCGACGTGCTGCGCCACTCTACCGACTCTACTATGGGTCTCTTGCGCCGCGAGTTGCAGATACGCAAGGCTGAGCTTGAGGAGCAGCTCTTCTTCTCGTCGTTGGAGCGCATCTTCATCGAGGAGCGCATCTACAAGGAGAAGAAGTTCGAGCAGGCTAAGTCGCAGGACGAGGTGGTCGACTTCATCGACTCTAAGCTCGAACCGTTCAAGACGCAGGTGTTCCGCGTACAGAACTTCGAGTATTCGTTCCACCGCGACATTACGCGCGACGACATTCTGCGACTGCTCGAGATAAAGATGCAGCGCATCCTGAAATACAACAAGGACAAGGCCGACGAACTGATAGCACGCATAAAGGCAGAGCTGGCGGAAATAGAGTACGACCTGGCGCACATGACCGAGGTGACTATCCATTGGTTCGAGTTCCTGCGCGAGAAGTACGGCAAGGACCACCCGCGCCGCACCGAGATTCGCAACTTCGACACTATCGAGGCGTCGAAGGTTGTGGAGGCTAACCAGAAGCTCTACATCAACCGCGCCGAGGGATTCATCGGCACGGGTCTGAAGAAGGACGAGTTCGTGTGCAACTGCTCAGACATCGACGACATCATCGTGTTCTTCAAGGACGGCAAGTACAAGATGGTGCATGCCGCCGACAAGATATTCGTCGGAAAGAACATTCTGCACGTGCAGGTGTTCAAGAAGAACGACAAGCGCACCATATACAACGTGGTTTACCGCGACGGAAAGGGCGGCGCTTCGTACATAAAGCGATTCTTCGTGCCTACGATGACGGCGGGTCGCGAATACGACTGCACGCAGGGCACACCAGGCTCGCGCATCCTCTACTTCACCGCCAACCCCAACGGCGAGGCGGAGGTGATAAAGGTGACGCTGGAGGCTAACCCGCGCCTGAGAAACATCTTCATCGAAAAGGACTTCTCGGAGGTGGGCATCAAGGGACGCACATCGAAGGGCAACCTCGTGACGCGCAACCCTATTCACCGCATCGGTCTGAAGAGCCATGGCCACTCTACGCTGGGCGGCAGAAAGGTGTGGTACGACCCCGACGTGAACCGCTTGAACTACGACGAGCACGGACGCTTGCTGGGCGAGTTCTTCGACGAGGACTCGATACTCGTGGTGCTCGACGACGGCAACTTTTACATCTCTACGTTCGACGCCAACAACCACTACGAGGACAACATAAAGATCATAGAGAAGTGGGACCCGGACAAGGTGTGGACGGCTGTGCTGTTCGACGCCGACAACGGCGACTGTCTCTACCTGAAGCGTTTCCGCATGGAGGCTACAAAGCGCTGGCAGAACTACATCGGCGAGAACCCGAAGAGCAAGCTGGTGATGCTCACCGACACGCCGTTCCCGCGCTTCGAGGTGAGCCTTGCGCCCACAACAGCGCCCGACGGAACGGAGATGCAGCGCCCGCCGCTGGAGATAGACGCCGAGGAGTTCATCGCCGTGAAGGGCTTCAAGGCGAAGGGCAAGCGCGTCACTACGTTCGACGTGCTCGACGTGAAGGAACTGGAGCCTACACGCTTCCCCGAACCCGAAAAGGAGGAGGGCGAAGACGGCGAGGGCGACGATGCGGAAGACACGAACCTCGACCCCGATGCGGGCAAGAGCCAGCAGCAGGTGATAGACGAAATGACAGGTCAACTTAATCTTTTCACCGAGAATGAGGATCTTTAGTCTATTAGTCGCCATACTATGGTGTATCTCAGGGGATGCTGTTGCAGGGGGTGCAGTTGTCTCAACTGCACCAGATTACCCAGATACAGATAGGTCGGTGCAGTTGAGACAACTGCACCTTCTACAACAGCAGCCTCAGAAACAGCACCCCATAAGAGAGAACGCTCTTATGCTGGGCGTTGGCTACACCAATATTCTCGACACTTATCTCTCGCCCGAGAAATATCGCGGCACGGATGTGCGCTTCATCTCGCACACGCGCCGCGAGAACGACTCTGCCCGCTTCGTGCACCAGTTGCTGCACGAGGGCAACATCGCCTTTGCCGACAACCGCTCGGGCAACGGCGGTGAGATTGCGGGCGGATATACGTTCGGCTACTCGCTGCTGCGCAAGTGGCAAATGCCCGTGGGCAGTTGCGGCTTGCGCCTTCTTGCCGGCGGCACAGCCGAGCTAAGCGCAGGTTTTCTTTACAACACACGCGGAAGCAACAATCCTGCACAGGCGCGCTTCGTCTTGCAGCTGAAACCTACCGTTGCTGCCGACTTCGACTTCCGACTTTTCAAGCGCCAGAAGCGTCCGTTCACGCTGCACTACGAGGCGTCGGCGCCGCTCTGCGGACTGATGTTCTCGCCCAACTACGGACAATCTTACTACGAGATATTCTCACGCGGCAACTACGACCACAACTGCGTGCCTACAACCGTGGCGTCTACGCCCTCGCTGCGCCAGATGCTCACGCTCGATTTCCGCGCGCTGCATACTACATGGCGCATCGGATACCTCGGCGACTGGCGTCAGGCGAACGTGAACAACCTCAAGCAGCACACGTATACGCATGCGCTGGTTATCGGCATCGTGAGACGGTTCCGCACCGTGAAGCTGTAGTCGCACCCCCTTAAAAGACAAAGAAACATGAAAAGAATAATACAGATAATGTTTGCAGCGCTGCTGTTCCTCACAACGGCGTGCGTCGACGAGACTGAGTATGCCGACAATGCGCGCGGCAACTTTGAGGCTCTCTGGCGTGCCATCGACGAGCACTACTGCTTCTTCGACTACAAGCGCGAGCAGTACGGACTCGACTGGGATGAGGTGCACGCTCGCTACAGCCGGCAGGTCACGAACGACATGACCGAGGCGCAGCTGTTCGAGGTGCTGGGCAACATGCTGGGCGAACTGCGCGACGGACACGTGAACATGTACTCGGCGTGGGACGTGGCGCGCAACTGGTCGTGGCACGAGGACTATCCGTCGAACGTGAGCGACACGTTGCTCTCGAAGTATCTCGGCACCGACTACCGCATCGCCGCCGGCCTGCGCTACCGCGTGCTCGACGACAACACGGGATATGTGCGCTGCACGACGTTCGCATACGCGTTCGGCGAGGGCAATCTCGACAACGTGATGCTCTATTTGGCGCCGTGCAACGGACTCATCATCGACCTGCGCGACAACGGCGGCGGACTGCTCACGGCGGCTGAACAGCTGGCGGCGCGTTTCTGCAACGAGCGGCTGCTTGTGGGCTACATGCAGCACAAGACGGGCAAGGCGCACGACGCTTTCTCGAAGATGGAGGCGCAGTATCTGAAGCCGTCGAACGGCATAAGATGGCAGAAGCCGGTGGTGGTGCTAACGAACCGCGCGGTGTATAGTGCGGCTAACGAGTTCGTGAAGTACATGCGCTGCTGCCCTAACGTCACCGTCGTGGGCGACCGCACGGGCGGCGGCGCCGGAATGCCCTTCTCTACCGAGTTGCCCGTGGGCTGGAGCGTGCGTTTCTCGGCGTGCCCGATGTACGACAAGCAGAAGCAACCGACCGAGTTCGGCATCGATCCCGACTACAACGTGGCGCTTAAGACGGAGGATTGGCTGCGTGGCGAGGATACAATAATTGAGTTTGCGCGCAGACTGCTGAAAGAAGCGAGATAAAAGAACACATTATAATATTGCTTAAT
>ULKO01001582.1_pt1 | contig 15290 bp, 10 predicted proteins | sample 1951091 | NCBI WGS metagenome assembly ULKO01 (sample SAMEA4835494, study PRJEB28245) | human gut metagenome | biome: gut microbiome; material: fecal sample | place: Denmark | collected 2008 | reverse complement strand
TTCTTCAGCTGGTCTTAAATTTAATTTCATTTTTTAGATACCTCCAAATAAATTTTTACATAATCATATTAACATATAATTTAGATTTAATCTATATATTTAAGTAAAGTTTTGTATAAAGCTGTCAATTTTCCACTGATTAAAAAGAATATTGGTAAGTTACATTATATATAAATTGAAATATAATGTATTATGTAAGATGTAATGCAATTTATAAAAAGTGAAATGTTAAAAAAATATACATAATTATTGAAAATAGAACTTTTTGCTTATTGAAAATATTGTGGAGATATTGTAAAATATTTCTAAAATAGTATACCAATGAATAATATTTATGAAATGAGGCATATATATGAGCAATATCAAGAAGTTAAGAAAACTCAAAATCCAATGGAAAATATTGCTTTCAGCAATGCTTGTTATATTCGTATTTGGCGGATATATGGTATTTGCTAAAGCTGATTCCAGTGTCACTGTATCAGTGACAACGACAGCAACAATTGTTAATCAGGGCACAGAGTCGAACAGCATCGTGGCAACTATGTCGGGAAGAGATGAGAATAATGTCAGTCAGGATTCACCGGATAATTATAAGCCGGCAGTAAGAAATCTTAAATGGACAGTATCCAACTCTGATATTATTAAATTTGTCGTAAGTGATAGTGCGGGAACTAAATATGCAGACACAGCAGAAGGCACTGCCAATCCTACAATATATGGTAATAGAGCAGGTAAGGCAACAATTACAGCTACATATTATACTAAGGCTTACGGACCAGACGGTAGCATTACTTATGAAGAAGAGCTTGGAAATGACTCCGTAGATATCATCGTTCCTTTAAAGATTAACAGCTTTAAGGCATACAGAAATGGTGTAGAGCTTACAAAAGAAGAAATGCTTTGTTATCAGGTAGGAGATATTATTGAGATAACATCTAATGCCAATGATACTAATAAAATATTTGTTGAAACAGACAATGATAAGACAGGAAGTCTTTCTAAAGATGGTATTGTAGAGAAAGTATCATCTTCAGGCGCTAAAGTAACACTTAAGATTGTCGGTGGTGGTAGAACTAATCTTAAAGTAAGAACAGCAGATGGTGACGGTATCAATTCTCTTACAGCAACATACCAGATAACATCAAAGGTTGAATACACTGATGGAGTTGCTAATTCAGAAGGACATTCTATTCAGAAGCTTTCTGATGGTACAAGATTTATTACATTATCAGATAAAGATTTTGAAGACTTTAAAGAAGAAGCAATTCCTTCTAATATTAAGTATCCAGCAACAGCAGGTGTTACATATGTATCATCAGATACAGACGTAATTACATATAAGGCTGGTAGCGTAAAAGGTGTTAACGCAGGTGTAGCCCAGGCAACAGCAGGTGTTGCAAGTATTGATGTACAGGGTAACATAGGCTGGGCGACCAAAGATGCAGTCAATGTTGTTGTACCATTTAAGAAGCTTGGCAATGATGTAAGTAATATGAATGTGGGTGACTCAATACAGCTTAAGACTTCTGCTAAATCAACAGAGGTTACCTGGTCAACATCTGATAACAGCGTACTTCAGGTTGATGCAACAACAGGTCTTGTTACAGCAATGGGAGCTGGTAAAGCTACTATATATGCAACAAGAGTTGATGATGAACTTTCAACAAAGTACAAGCTTAATAATCAACTTTCTTATGAGATTACAGTTATCGATGGATTTGGCTTAAGCCTTACATCAATGAGTGTTAATATAGGTGATACACAGAACCTTGTAGCACTTGTAACTAATAATCCAAGCAAGGATGATATTACATTTACAGTAGAGAATCAGCCAGATGCAGCAGGAGTTGTTCCAACTGAGACTTTAATTAATGTAGTTCAGTCAGAAGACGGAAGAACATTCAAGGTAACAGGTATTGCATCAGGTATAGCACATATTAAGGTGACACAGAATGTTAATGGCGTTATTAAGAAAGCAACCTGTGTTGTATATGTTACAACACCAGTGGGTGAGATTACTATTAATCCTTCATCACTTACAGTAGATAGAGGTTCATCTGATACTGTACAGCTTATATTTAACCCATCAGCACCAACTAATAATAAAGTATTATGGTCATCATCTAATACAGATGTTGCAACAGTAGAAGGTGACAGCTATACAGCTACAATTACTGGTGTATCTGGTGGTACAACAACAATTACGGTCATAACAGAAGACGGACTTAAAGTAGCAACTTGTGATGTATATGTAAGAGAACCTGTAACAGGTCTTGTACTTAATGCAACAACAGTTGAATCATCGATGGCAGTTGGTCAGTATCAGCTCGTTGCAACTGTTCTTCCAGCAGGCGAAGGTGTTGACCGTGCTGTAACATGGACATCATCAGATCCATCAGTTGCAACAGTAGATGAGAATGGTCTTGTTAAGTATGTTAAGCCAGGATATTGTACGATCGTATGTAAGACAACAGATGGAGCATATATAGCTACTTGTAACTTTATCATAAGCATACCAGTAGAGCAGATTAAGCTTGATTATACTGATGAGATAATGTCAATAGGCAGTACATTAAGAATTACAGCAGAGGTTCTTCCGGTAACAGCTACTAATAGAACAGTAGTATGGGAATCTTCTAATACTAATGTGTGTATCGTAGATTCTAATGGTCTTGTAGAAGCAGTTGGAACAGGAAGTTGTACAATCCTTTGTAAGTCATTGGACGGTAACTACACAGCAATGTGTAATATATATGTTAAACAGCCTGTAACACAGGTTATACTTAATACAACAGATATAACTGTAAGACAGGGTCAGGTATTCTGGCTTAATGCTACTTGTCTTCCAGAGAATGCAGATAATAAGATTATCAGCTGGGAAAGCCGTGATGAGAGCGTGTGTACAGTTGAGAGCGATGGTAAGGTTACAGCAGTAGGTGCTGGTACAACATCTATTATTGCAACCAATGTTGATACAGGACTTACAGCATATTGTGTTGTAACGGTTACACAGCCGGTAACAGGAATTTCGCTTAACTCAGATTATCAGGAATTATGGGTTGGAGCTAAATATGCAATCATACCGGTAGTTGAACCTTATGATGCTGAGAATAAGAATGTTACATATTTATCAAGTGATCCATCAGTAGCAACAGTAGATGAAAATGGTGTTGTTACAGCATTAAAGGGTGGAAGTTGTATAATTGAAGTGACAACCGAAGTTAATAAGTTAACGGCGGCGTGTACGATTGTAGTAAAAGAGTATGTATCATCAATAACTCTTAGTGAAACTGATAAATTTATGAATGTTGGTTCAACAGGAACGCTTGTTGCTTCTGTTGGAACGGATACAGCTACTAATAAGAATATAGTATGGTCATCTTCTAATTATGATATATGTTATGTAGATGGCAATGGTAACTTAAGTGCCAACTCAGTTGGTAATGCAGTTATTACAGCAACAGCGGCAGACGGAAGTGGTGTTAGTGCTTCTTGTATTGTAAAGGTTGTTGATCCTGTAATAGGAATTACAGTTGAACCAGATACAGTAAGGCTTCTTGTTGGTGATTCAGCTAAGGTTACAGCAGTCATAACACCAGATAGTGCAACTGTCAAAGATGTATCATGGACATCATCTAATGAAGCTATTGCAACAGTAGATGAGTCGGGAGAAATATTTGCCCTTAGTACTGGTAAATGTAAGATAACAGCTACATCACAAGACGGTAACGAAGTTAAGGGTGTATGCTGGGTATATGTAACACCAGTTGTTAACATATCATCATTAAGAATTAACTCTAAAGAAATATATATGCTTTCTGGACGAGCTAGACAGTTATCAGTAATTGTAAGACCTGTTAATAATACAGATTCTTATGAGTGGTATTCAACAGATACAGGAATTGTACAGGTAGACCAGAATGGTGTAATCACAACCGTTGGTCCTGGTACTGCAGATGTGTTTGTTATAAGCAATAACAGCAGTGTAGAAGCTTCATGTACGGTACATTCGCTTGCTATGAGTACATCACGAGTGAGATTGGAGCAGTACGATAGATTTAATCTAGATGTAATAGGTACAGAAGATGCTGTTACCTGGAGAAGTTCTAATCCAAGAGTATGTACGGTTTCATCATCAGGTGAAGTTATAGGTAGACGGGCAGGAACAGCTACAGTAACAGCTACAGTTCATAATAAGACACTTAGCTGTACAGTAACAGTTACTAACATCAGGTAATGCTGCTGGAAAATTTCAATTCTTGATATAAGCTTTAAAGATATTATAGAACTTAAAGATGGTTATGCCAGACATTCAAGTCTGGCATAACCATTCTTTATATAATATTTTGACTGTTATCAGAACATAATGGAACTGACTGTAATAATAAACGGCTTATAGAACAAAATAGACAATATAAAAAGAAACAGGCACTATAAGATTATTCTTATGGTGCCTGTTCTTTATTATTTAATATGAGGGGGAGATAGAAAGAATTAACTTTGCTATCTGATTATTAATATAACCTGTAATTGTGTGCAAAGTATGTCTTATTTATGAAAGAACGATAAAAAGAATTAACAAAATAAAAAAATAATATATATCAAATGGATAGCAGCTATAAAGTTCAAAAAGTTTAATTTGTTAATTTATTGATTATTGAGTATCAATATGTTAGAATTTATTCGTTAAAATATAAAGGCAGGGGAATAAGTATGAATAGCAATGACAAAGATGAGTTAGATAATGAGTTAATTAAATCAATGAAAAAGCTTGTTGAAGAAGAAACTAACGTTGCTAAAGCATTCATAGATACTCAGAATGAGTTATCAGATGAAGATGATGAGTTGGCTGATGAAACAATGGGTAAGACAAGAGTTATACCTAAGGTCACAGATGATATGCTTACTAAAGTAAGTGATGCTACAATTAATATCAGTGATTTGAATGCAGACAAAAAACTTCAATCCAATAAAGAACAGAATAATATAGATGATACCAGCAGAGTAAAAGAATATAATAAAGTCAGGGAGTCAGAACCGGTAACAGAATATAATATGGCAGAACAGCAGGATAAGAGCTCTGATGCACATATGAATAATGGTAATAATGAGAAAGATGACAGCGTGCAGGAAAAGGCTAAGAAGCCTATGGATGCTAAGAGGAAAAAGATGATTATAGCTGTTTCCTGTGTAGTAGCTGCTTTAGTAGTTATTATAGGTATAGTTGTCGGAGTTGTTCTTAATAATAAGAATAAGAATTCGTACCAATATAATTATGATAAAGGAATGAGTTCTTATCAGAACAAGGATTATGATAATGCTATTAAGTATCTTGCTAAAGCTTCCAAGTTATCTGAAGGCAAGAAAAATGTAGATTTAAAATATACATTGTATCAGTGTTATGCTGCAACAGATAATACAGATATGTCAATTGAAGTGTTAAAGGATATTTTATCATTTGATGAGAATAATGAGAAAACTATAAAAGCATTAGCTTCAATATATAATACTAAGAAAGATGGAACAAGTCTTAATAAGCTTATTAAAGATTATAAGGATAAACAGGGTTACAAATATCTTACAGATTATGTTGTTGAAACTCCTAAGCCATCAGTTGAAGCTGGAAGCTATGATGATGTAATTAAGTTACAATTTACAGAGAACAGCAGTTCAACAATATATTACACAACAGATAAGACTGAGCCAGATAAGAAAAGTACGCATTACACAGGTACAGCAATAGAAATACAGAGTGGTACTACTATAATAAAGGCTATTGCTATTAATGATATAGGAGTGTGCAGTGAAGTAGTGGCTCTGGAGTATACAGTTGATTTTAAGAAGCCATCTGCACCAACAGTAAGTCCTGTATCTGGAACATATGAGGAAGGACAGACTGTGGCAATAGATAATATTCCGGTTGGCAGTACAGCGTATTATACATTAGATGGTTCTACACCAACTAAGAATTCGGAGGAATATTCTGAACCATTTACAATTCCAACAGGTAATAATGTAATATCCGTTGTTATAATTGATTCGCATAACCAGTCAAGCAGTGTTGTTAAGCGTAACTATGTTGTCAACAAGGCTAAGACATATGTATATAATGAGGCACTTGAGATATTAAAAGGAAAGCTTATATCAAAGGGAGTGCTTAAGTCAGATGGAACTACAGCTGCTGATGGTTCTACAGTTACATTTGTATATCAGTCAAGGACAACTGTAGATGGAGTTGAGATGTTCGTTGTAAGATATGATGTGACATCTAAGACGGGTATGACTTCTACAGCTGGTTATTATGGTGTCGCGACTAAGACAGGTGACTGCTATACAGTGACACAGAATGGCGGAGCATATAGTGCAGCCGCATATAATTAAGTTTTGATGTGTGATTAACACTTCAGATAATATATAACTGAAAGGGGTAATAAAATGTACAAGATTCTTAAGGCTGAAAAATTAGCAGAAAAGATTTTTCTTATGGATGTTGAAGCACCAAGAGTTGCTAAGCACTGTGAACCTGGCCAGTTCATAATTGTTAAAATGGATGAAAAAGGAGAGAGAATTCCTCTTACAATCTGTGATTATGACAGAGAAGCTGGAACAATAACAATTGTATTCCAGATAGTAGGAGCATCAACAGAAAAAATGTCTCACCTTAAAGCAGGCGATGCTTTTAGTGATTTCGTTGGTCCATTAGGATGCCCTTCAGAATTAATTCACGAGAATATTGAGGATTTAAAGAAGCAGAATATCGTATTTATAGCAGGTGGTGTAGGTACAGCACCAGTATATCCTCAGGTAAAATGGCTTCATGAGCATGGTGTAGATGTTGATGTTATCGTTGGAGCTAAGAACAAAGACCTTATCTTATTAGAAGAAGAGATGAAGGCAGTGGCAGGTAATCTTTATATAACAACTGATGATGGCAGCTATGTAAGAAAAGGTATGGGTACAGATGTACTTAAAGATCTTTATGCACAGGGTAAGAAGTATGACAAATGTATAGCAATTGGACCATTGATTATGATGAAATTCGTCTGTCTTTTAACTAAGGAATTAGGTATACCTACAGTTGTAAGTATGAACCCTATTATGGTTGATGGTACAGGTATGTGTGGTGCATGCAGACTTCAGGTTGGTGATGAGATTAAGTTCGCTTGTGTAGACGGACCGGAGTTCGATGGACATTTAGTAGACTTTGACCAGGCTATGAAACGTCAGCAGACATATAAGACAGAAGAGGGCAGAGCTATGCTTGCAGCCCTTGAAGGAGATACGCATCACGGTGGATGTGGACAGTGTAATTAATCAACAGAAAAGAGGTATATATAATGGATGTTATGAAGAAAGTTCCAGTAAGGGAACAGGCTCCAGATGTAAGGAATAAGAACTTTGATGAGGTATGCCTTGGATATAATGCAGAAGAGGCACAGGAAGAAGCAACACGTTGCCTTAATTGTAAGAATGCTAAATGTGTACAGGGATGTCCAGTATCAATCAATATTCCGGAATTCATACATAATGTAAAAGAAGGTAATTTTGAAGAAGCTTACAAGGTTATTGGAAAGTCATCTGCATTACCTGCTGTATGTGGCCGTGTATGTCCACAGGAAACACAGTGTGAAGGTCAGTGTATAAGAGGAATTAAGGGTGAAGCTATATCAATTGGTAAGCTTGAAAGATTCGTAGCTGACTGGGCTAGAGAGAACAATGTATCACCAGAGATGCCAACAGAGAAGAAGGGTAAGAAAGTGGCTGTTATCGGTTCAGGTCCTTCAGGACTTACTTGTGCTGGTGACCTTGCTAAGATGGGATATGATGTTACAATATTTGAAGCACTTCACGAAGCTGGTGGTGTATTAGTATATGGTATTCCAGAGTTCCGTCTTCCAAAGAAGACAGTTGTTGCATCAGAGATTGAAAATGTTAAGAAGCTTGGCGTTAAAATTGAAACTAACGTAGTAATCGGTAAGTCGATGACAATTGACCAGCTTATTAATGAAGAAGGTTTTGATGCTGTATTTATCGGTTCAGGTGCTGGTCTTCCAAGATTTATGGGTATCCCAGGAGAAAATGCTAACGAAGTATTTTCAGCTAATGAATACCTTACAAGAAGCAACCTTATGAAAGCTTTCAGAGAGGATTATGATACACCAATAGCAAGATTTAAGAAGGTTGCCGTCGTTGGTGGTGGTAACGTTGCTATGGATGCTGCAAGAACAGCATTAAGACTTGGTGCTGAGGTACATATTGTATACAGAAGAAGTGAGGAAGAACTTCCTGCAAGAGCAGAAGAAGTACATCACGCTAAAGAAGAGGGGATTATATTTGACCTTCTTACTAACCCAACAGAAGTCCTTACAGATGATAAGGGTAATGTTACAGGTATTAAGTGTGTTAAGATGGAACTTGGCGAGCCAGATGCTTCTGGAAGAAGAAAGCCTGTTGAAGTCCCTGATTCAGAATTCGTAATGGACCTTGATGCAGTTATTATGTCACTTGGTACATCACCTAACCCACTTATCTCATCTACAACTAAGGGTCTTGAGATTAATAAGAGAAAATGTATTGTAGCAGAAGAAGCTAATGGACAGACATCTAAGGAAGGCGTATACGCTGGTGGTGATGCTGTTACAGGTGCTGCAACAGTTATTCTTGCTATGGGAGCTGGTAAAGCTGCTGCTAAGGGTATTGATGAGTACCTTTCAAATAAGTAATTATATGAATAAAGAGAGTATATGAATACTGTTTATGTACTTAGATGTAGCTATTGCACGTATACATTTGTGGTAATAGTAAAGTGAATTATATTTACAATAATAGTAAAAAGCTGTTGATTTATTATCAGTGTTTAGATAATAAACCAACAGCTTTTGTTTATCTTATGTTGTAGCCTGATTATAGCTGGGTAATATTTAGCGTTGACAGGCTGCGTGATTTTATAGCAGACTGTATGGTTCTATGGAAGCCAGTATTTTTTATAAAGCTTATTGTATGCTTTTTATAGAAGCCTGTATATTTTTTTGTCTTTGTAAAGTTGATTTACATATTGAAAATGCTGTCAATGTATTTATCAGAGATAGTGTCACATAACCCTTCGGATGTGTCAGGGAACTGTTTCATAATAGCATTTTTGATGTAATCACTTCTGTTGAAATATTTCATTTCTTCTGCAATATCATTGTTGTAAGAACCTTCAATATCTTCTTTGGTTATATTGTCATTAAGCCAGTTGATAATAGTGTCAGTTGCTTCATTTTCAATGGAGGCACTTGACTTGATTTTCTTGGAATACTTTAATGACCAGAAACCTATTGCGATAAATCCAACGAATAAAAGACCAAGAACAATATTTACAAGTATGAAGTTAGAACTGCCTTTTACTACGAATTTTAATATTCCTATGTCATTAAGAATAAGAATAATAATTCCGGCAGCGCCGCATACAAAAAATGTGATTGCTGATGACAGGTTATCTTTATATTTGTCATCTGTTGATTCGTACAGATTACCGGAGTGCTGTAAAAGCTCGATGCCTTCTTCTTCCTCGATAATATTTTTGGCTTCTTTTTCTGATATGCCTGATTTCTTAGCTTCGTCAATGATATTTTCATCAACTGTATTGTCTGACGGTGAATTTAAGCTGCTCACAATAATCTCCTTTCTGTGATATGAATAATGTGTAATATGTAGCATTAAAATGCTTTGCGTAAATTAAACTATATATAATTGGTAAAATGTGGTACTATTACCAGATGTAAGCAGAATGTAAATGCTGTCTGTATATTAAAATATATATGCTTAATTACTATTTGGTTAATTATAAAGTATAAATGTGAAAAATTAAAGAACATAGACAGAAAATTTAAAAGATTGATAATTAAAAGGAGGTTATAGAAGATGAGCAAGGTTCTTATTGTTACAGGTGGAAGTGTTAATGTTGCGTGGGCAAAGGAATGGCTTGATAATCAGATATTTGATTATTGCATAGCGGCTGACAGCGGGCTAGAGTATGCTGATAAGCTTGGATTGAAGGTGGATTATCTGCTTGGAGATTACGATTCAGTAGATAAAGATGTGCTTGACAGATATAAGAGTGATACTGAATTTGAGATATATCCTAAAGAAAAAGATTATACCGACACACATCTTGCGATTATGACAGCACTTAAAAAGGGGGCAACAGACATATATATACTTGGTGCGACAGGAACAAGAATGGATCACACAATTACCAATATAGGAAATATGAAAGTGGCAGCTGATTGTGGAAAGGACTGTCATATAGTTGATGAGCACAATTATATATATCTTTTAAGCGAGGCTGTTGGAACACATATAATTGGTAAAGACAGCCAGTATGGAAGATATGTGTCAATTATTCCTATGTCAGAAAATGTCAGTTTAAGCCTTGAGGGATTTAAATATACGCTTGATAATTATGAATTAAAACAGGGATTAAGTATATGCCAGAGCAATGAAGTGGAAGATGAGCAGGGAATAATTAAGGTTCATAAAGGGGTTGTTATAGTTCTTGAAACAAAAGATTAATAACATAAATGTCCTATGTGCAAAATTAATGAAAAATGCGTATAAAATTAACAAAATAACGTGGAAAGCAACAACAAATCTCTTGTAATTTAACTTACATTGTTATAAAATAAACAATAGTTGTTTGCATTAAGCAATATATAACAAAGAGGAGGTCTCGGTGATGAGTAATACTACACAGGCTTTATCAAGAATCGAAGCAATTCTTGATGATAGCAGTTTTGTTGAAATCGGAGCGGCTGTTACAGCAAGAGCAACAGATTTTAACATGCAGGAAAAAAAGGCTCCATCTGATGGTGTAATCACAGGATATGGAGTTATCAATGGAAATCTTGTGTATGTGTATAGCCAGGATGTTGCTGTGTTAGGCGGAACAATTGGTGAGATGCATGCCAAGAAGATTGCTAATCTTTATGAGAAGGCAATGAAAATGGGAGCTCCTGTGATTGGTCTGATTGACTGCGCAGGTTTAAGACTTCAGGAAGCAACAGACGCCCTTGACGGCTTTGGACAGATTTATAAGAATATGTCATTAGCTTCTGGAATTGTTCCACAGATTACAGCCGTATACGGTGAATGTGGTGGAGGTCTTGCTGTTCTTGCAGAACTTTCAGATTTCGTATTTGTGGAAGAAAAGAAGGCTAAGTTATTTGTTAACAGTCCTAACGCATTAGATGGCAACTATGAATCTAAGCTTGATACATCAAGTGCAGAATTTATGGCTAAAGCAGGTGTTGCAGATTTCATTGGTGATGAAGAAACAATCGCTAATGGAGTAAGACAGCTTGTATCAATGCTTCCATCTAATAATGAGGAAGGTGCTGTATACACAGATAATCAGGACGACCTTAACAGAGTATGCGCTGATATGTCAGCAGAGATAGCTGATGCTGCACTTGCTCTTACAGATATTTCAGATGATGGATTATTTGTAGAAGTTAAGGCTGAATATGCTAAGGAAATGGTAACTGGCTTCATTCAGCTTGATGGAGTTACAGTTGGTGCTGTTGCTAACAGAACAGCAATATATGATGAGAATGGCGAAAAGGCAGAAGAGTTTGCAGCTGTATTAACTACAGATGGAGCTTATAAGGCAGCCGAATTCGTAACATTCTGTAACGCATTTGAAATACCAGTGCTTTCGCTTACTAATGTTAAGGGCTTTGAAGCTAATGTAAGAGCTGAGAAGACAATTGCCAAGGCAGCTGCTAAGTTAGTATATGCATTTTCTAACGCAGATGTGCCAAAGGTTAATGTAATTACAGGTGAAGCTTATGGAAGCGCATATGTAGCTATGAATTCTAAGTCAGTAGGTGCAGATATGGTATATGCCTGGTCACAGGCAAGCATCGGTATGATGGATGCTTCTTTAGCTGCTAAGATTATGTATGCTGATGAAATCGCAGCAGCAGATGATGTTACAGCTAAGATTAATGAAAAGGCTTCTGAATATGCAGCATTACAGTCAAGCGTTGAGCAGGCAGCTGCAAGAGGTTATGTTGATACAATTATTAACCCAGAAGATACAAGAAAGTACATTATTGCAGCATTTGAAATGTTGTTTGATAAAAGAGAGGTTCGTGCAGATAAGAAGCATGGCACAGTATAATTGAAGAGGTGATAATATGAAGAAAATTAAGTTTAAAAAGTTCTTAGTGTTATTCTCATTACTTATCTGTGTATTCTGTATGACAGCCTGCAGTTCATCTAATGGCACTATATCAACAGCAAGTGCCAAGACAGAATTAAAACAGCAGCAGCTTGATGCCAGTGAGGCTTATCTTGTAGACTGGGTTAAAGATATGATTACATATCTTGATAAGAATGATTCTGCTAAGATAACAGCGGATGCAGAGGCAGCTCAATCACTTACAATGGTAAATAATAAGTTATACATTGTTGACCAGAGTGGAATTAGTGTTAAGACAATAGCTTTTTATAATAGCTGGAATAGCACAAGAGGTGAGTTAGGTGCTTTAAAGAGTATCAATGAAATTAATGTAGAACTCAACAGCAAGACAGGTGAGTTATGTACTATTACAGTTGATACTTCATATGAGAAGAATGATAAATGTACATTTGAATTCGTAATTAATGATGACTATACACTTGAAAATGGTGCTATAAATCCATCATATACTACAGGACAGAAGATGTATAAAGCAGTAATGAATACTCTTATCGGTATGGGAACAGTATTCGTTGTACTTATATTTATTTCATTCATTATTTCATTATTTAAGTACATCAATAAGTTTGAGAACAAAAATAAGGCTAAGAATGAAGCATCTAATGATGCCCAGGGTGTTGATAATGCTATTGCTCAGATAGTTTCAAGCGAAGAGCAGGATGAAGAAGTTGATGATCTTGAACTTATAGCAGTTATAACAGCAGCTATTGCTGCATCAGAGAATACATCTACAGACGGACTTGTAGTTCGTTCAATTAGAAAGGTTAATAGCAGGAGGAAATAAATTATGAAGAATTATACAATAACAGTTAATGGTAATGTATATGATGTTACTGTAGAAGAAGGAACAGGAAGCACAGCAGGTGCAGCTAAGGCAGCAACACCAAAAGCAGCAGCTCCTAAGGCAGCATCAAAGGCTGCAGCACCAGCAGGCGCACAGGGTGCAGTAAAGGTCAATGCACCAATGCCTGGTAAGATTCTTAAGGTTAACGTTAATGCGGGCACAGCAGTTAAGAAGGGTGATGTATTACTCGTTCTTGAAGCTATGAAGATGGAAAATGAAATCTGTGCACCACAGGATGGTACAGTTGCTACAGTTGAGTGTGCAGCTGGTGATTCAGTAGAGTCAGGTAAAGTATTAGTTTCTATGAACTAATTGATATATCAATTAGTTGTGTAGAGATAATATACGGAGGTAAAAAATGGAATATATTTTATCAACATTGGGAAACCTCGTTCACCAGACAGCATTCTTTAACCTCACTTGGGGTAATTATCTGATGATTCTGGTTGCGCTGTTTTTCATGTATTTGGCAATCAAAAAAGAATATGAACCTCTGCTTTTAGTACCTATTTCATTTGGTATGTTACTTGTTAATCTTTTCCCGGATATTATGTTATCTATTGAAGATTCAAGCAATGGCGTAGGTGGTTTGTTACATTATTTTTATTTATTAGATGAATGGAGTATTCTGCCATCACTTATCTTCCTTGGTGTTGGTGCGATGACAGACTTTGGTCCACTTATCGCTAATCCTAAGAGTTTCCTTTTAGGTGCAGCAGCACAGTTTGGTATATTTGCTGCTTACATTATGGCTATATTTATGGGATTCCCAGATAAGGCAGCAGCAGCTATATCTATTATTGGTGGTGCTGATGGTCCTACATCAATATTCCTTGCTGGTAAATTAGGACAGACTAATTACCTTGGACCAATAGCGGTTGCAGCATATTCATATATGTCACTTGTACCAATTATTCAGCCACCTATTATGAAGTTATTAACAACTGAAAAAGAAAGAAAGATTAAGATGGAACAGTTAAGACCTGTATCTAAGCTTGAGAAAATTCTTTTCCCTATTATCGTTACAATCGTTGTAGTATTAATTCTTCCTACAACAGCACCACTTGTTGGTATGCTTATGCTTGGTAACCTTTTTAGAGAGTCAGGAGTTGTTAAGCAGCTTACAGAAACAGCATCCAATGCACTTATGTATATAGTTGTTATTATTCTTGGTACATCAGTTGGTGCTACAACAAGTGCAGAAGCCTTCCTCAATCTTGATACATTAAAGATTGTTGCATTAGGTCTTATTGCATTCTGCTTTGGTACAGCGGCAGGTGTTATATTTGGTAAGATTATGTGTAAGGCTACACACGGTAAGGTTAATCCACTTATTGGTTCAGCAGGCGGATCTGCAGTTCCAATGGCAGCCAGAGTTTCACAGAAGGTTGGTTCAGAAGCAGATCCTTCTAACTTCCTTTTGATGCACGCTATGGGACCTAACGTAGCCGGTGTTATTGGTACAGCGGTTGCGGCTGGTACATTTATGGCGATGTTTGGTGTTATGTAAATTGAATTAAGAAGCTCTAAGTCTGCACAATACGCAGACTAAGACCTTCTAAATTCATTAGAAGTTGCTTACGCAACTTCGTTGTGGACAGAGGAATGGTCTATATATATCATAAGACCTTCTAAGTCTGAATAGAAGTTACTTACGCAGCTTAATTAGAGTTTATTTACTTTATATATAGGAATATATAGGAGGAGTTTAAGATGGCAGATCAGGTTAAGAAACCATTAAAGATAACTGAGACTGTATTAAGAGATGCTCATCAGTCACTTATTGCTACAAGAATGACTACAGAGCAGATGCTTCCAATCATAGATAAGATGGATAAGGTTGGATATCATTCAGTTGAGTGCTGGGGCGGTGCTACATTTGATGCATCACTTCGTTTCCTTAAGGAAGACCCTTGGGAAAGACTTCGTAAGTTAAGAGATGGTTTTAAGAATACAAAGTTACAGATGTTATTCAGAGGACAGAATATCCTCGGATACAATCATTATGCAGATGACGTTGTAGAATATTTCGTACAGAAGTCTATCGCTAATGGTATTGATATAATCAGAATATTTGACTGTTTCAATGATTTAAGAAATCTTAAGTCATCAGTTGAGGCAGTTAAGCTTGTTAAGAAAGAAAATCCTAATGCTCACGCACAGATAGCACTTTGCTATACACTTGGTGATGCATATACT